>JADHEE010000030.1_pt1 | contig 131599 bp, 124 predicted proteins | sample 8952401 | NCBI WGS metagenome assembly JADHEE01 (sample SAMN16124438, study PRJNA663242) | bioreactor sludge metagenome | isolation source: sludge (ammonium) | place: India:Bengaluru | collected 2019-02-28 | reverse complement strand
CTCACAGGCACTGAAGATGCAGCGGCTACCCTTGCCAGGAACCATAGAATCTCCCTCAGGGGTGTGATGTTGCCTGAACGATAGAGGCTGGCACCTTTGTTGCTTTACGTAGGCTATTCGCTGCATGGGTGTCAAAAAAATGCGGCCGCAGGAGAGAGAAGGGTCATGAGCCAAGGTGTTGAATTCAATCGTCTGATGCTGGATATGCGTGCCATGCAGGCCGACGCCATGTCGCTGCCCAAGGTCACCGCTGCACCCGAGCTGGCGCCCGGTCAAAGCACCTTTGCCGACATGCTCGGCCAGGCCATAGGCAAGGTTCATGAAACCCAGCAAGCCTCGACCCAGTTGGCCAACGCCTTCGAAATCGGCAAGAGCGGCGTCGACCTCACCGACGTGATGATCGCTTCGCAAAAGGCCAGCGTGTCGATGCAGGCCATGACCCAGGTACGCAACAAGCTGGTCCAGGCGTACCAGGACATCATGCAGATGCCGGTTTGAGGACGGATGTAACCCATGGCTGAAGCAGTCGTCGATAACGCCCCCGCCAAGGCTGGTTCGCCAGCGGCCAAGCCGCCGCTGTTCGGCATGGCGTTTCTGGAAAACATCGCGCAGATGCCCATGCTGCGGCAGGTCGGCCTCATGGTCGGCCTGGCGGCCAGCGTGGCGATCGGCTTTGCCGTGGTGCTGTGGTCGCAGCAACCCGATTACCGTCCGCTGTACGGCAGCTTGTCGGGCATGGACACCAAGCAGGTCATGGACACCCTGGCTGCGGCCGACATTCCGTACAACGTCGAACCCAATTCTGGCGCCTTGCTGGTCAAGTCCGATGACCTGGCCCGCGCACGCCTGAAACTGGCCGCGGCGGGCGTGGCACCAAGCGACGGCAACGTGGGCTTCGAACTGCTCGACAAGGAGCAGGGCCTGGGCACCAGCCAGTTCATGGAGGCTACCCGCTACCGCCGCAGCCTGGAAGGCGAGCTGGCGCGCACCGTGTCGAGCCTGAACAACGTCAAGGCCGCCCGCGTTCACCTGGCCATTCCGAAAAGCTCGGTGTTCGTGCGCGACGAACGCAAGCCCAGCGCTTCGGTACTGGTCGAGTTGTACCCAGGCCGCGCCCTGGAGCCCGGGCAGGTGATGGCTATCGTCAACCTGGTCGCCACCAGCGTGCCGGAGCTGGACAAGTCACAGGTCACCGTGGTGGACCAGAAGGGCAACCTGCTGTCCGAGCAGATCCAGGATTCTGCGCTGACCCAGGCTGGCAAGCAGTTCGACTATAGCCGCCGGGTGGAAAGCATGCTCACCCAGCGTGTGCACAACATTTTGCAGCCGGTGCTGGGCAACGACCGCTACAAGGCCGAAGTGTCCGCCGACCTGGACTTCAGCGCGGTCGAGTCCACTTCCGAGCAGTTCAACCCCGACCAACCAGCGCTGCGCAGTGAGCAGTCGGTTGATGAGCAACGTGCCAGCAGCCAAGGCCCGCAGGGCGTGCCTGGGGCGCTGAGCAACCAGCCGCCCGGTGCGGCCACGGCACCGCAGACCACCGGTGGCGCCGCCACCCCGGCAGCGGCCATTCAGCCTGGACAACCGCTGGTCGATGCCAATGGCCAGCAGATCATGGACCCGGCCACCGGCCAGCCGATGCTCGCGCCGTACCCGTCGGACAAGCGTCAGCAAAGCACGAAGAACTTCGAGCTGGACCGCTCGATCAGCCACACCCGCCAGCAGCAAGGGCGCATGACCCGTCTGTCGGTGGCCGTGGTGGTCGACGACCAGGTCAAGATCGACCCGGCGACTGGTGACACCACCCGTGCCCCGTGGGGCAGCGAAGACCTGGCGCGCTTTACCCGCCTGGTGCAGGACGCCGTTGGTTTCGATGCCAGCCGTGGCGACAGCGTGACGGTGATCAACGTGCCGTTCGCGGCCGACCGTGGCGAGGAAATTGCCGACATCGCCTTTTACCAGCAGCCGTGGTTCTGGGATATCGTCAAGCAGGTGTTGGGCGTAGTGTTCATCCTGGTGCTGGTATTCGGTGTACTGCGGCCGGTGTTGAACAACATTACAGGGGGCGGCAAGCAAGCTGCCCCGGATAGCGACATGGAGCTGGGCGGCATGATGGGTCTGGATGGCGAACTGGCCAACGACCGCGTCAGCTTGGGTGGCCCGACAAGCATTCTGCTGCCTAGCCCAAGCGAGGGTTACGAGGCACAGCTCAACGCAATCAAAGGCCTGGTGGCCGAAGACCCGGGCCGTGTTGCCCAGGTCGTGAAAGAGTGGATCAACGCCGATGAGTGATAACCGAGCCGTTACCGCCAAGCTGAGCCGCGTGGACAAGGCGGCGATCCTGTTGCTTTCGCTGGGTGAAACCGATGCGGCGCAGGTGCTGCGGCACATGGGCCCCAAGGAGGTACAGCGGGTAGGTGTGGCCATGGCGCAGATGGGCAATGTGCACCGTGACCAGGTCGAGCAGGTGATGAGCGAGTTCGTCGACATTGTCGGCGACCAGACCAGCTTGGGCGTGGGCTCTGATGCCTATATCCGCAAGATGCTCAACCAGGCGCTGGGCGAGGACAAGGCCAACGGCCTGGTCGACCGCATCCTGCTGGGTGGCAACACCAGTGGCCTGGACAGCCTGAAGTGGATGGAGCCGCGCGCCGTGGCGGATGTGATCCGCTACGAGCACCCGCAGATCCAGGCCATCGTGGTCGCCTACCTCGACCCCGACCAGGCCGGCGAGGTACTGAGCAACTTCGACCACAAGGTGCGCCTGGACATCGTGCTGCGCGTGTCGTCGCTCAACACTGTGCAGCCAGCGGCCTTGAAGGAATTGAACCAGATTCTGGAGAAGCAGTTCTCGGGCAACTCCAACGCCGCGCGCACCACCCTGGGTGGCATCAAGCGCGCCGCCGACATCATGAACTTCCTCGACAGCTCCGTGGAAGGCGCGTTGATGGATGCGATCCGCGAAATCGACAGCGACCTGTCGGAGCAGATCGAAGACCTGATGTTCGTCTTCAACAACCTGGCCGATGTCGACGACCGCGGTATCCAGGCGCTGCTGCGCGAGGTGTCGTCGGACGTGCTGGTGGTATCGCTCAAGGGTGCCGACGAGCGCGTCAAGGACAAGATATTCAAGAACATGTCCAAGCGTGCCTCGGAGCTGCTGCGCGACGACCTGGAGGCCAAGGGCCCGGTGCGGGTCAGCGATGTGGAAACGGCGCAAAAGGAAATCCTCACCATTGCCCGGCGCATGGCCGAAGCCGGCGAGATCGTGCTTGGCGGCAAAGGCGCCGAGGAAATGATTTAAGCGGCAAGCTACAAGCGGCAAGCTACAAGAAACAGCAGCCCTTGCGCAGCCTGCTTTTTCTTCAAACTTGCCGCTTGAAGCTTGCCGCTATGACCCACAGGCATTACCAATGTCCACCAAAGAACACCACCCCAGCGACCTGATCCGTGCCCGCGACCTCGAGGGCGTGGATGTATGGGCGTTGCCCAGTTTCGACCCGCAACCCGAGCCCCAACCTGAGCCAGAACCCGAGGTGGTCGAGGACGAAATCGAGGAAGTGCCGCTGGAAGAAGTCCAGCCACTGACCCTGGAAGAGCTCGAAGCCATACGCCAGGAAGCCTACAACGAGGGCTTCGCCACCGGTGAGCGCGAGGGCTTCCATAGCACCCAGCTCAAGGTTCGCCAGGAGGCCGAAGAGGCGCTCAAGGCCAAGCTCGACAGCCTTGAGCGGCTGATGAGCAACCTGATGGCGCCGATTGCCGAGCAAGACACGCAGATCGAAAAGCAGCTGGTGCAGCTGGTCGCGCACATGACCCGCCAGGTGATCGGCCGTGAGCTGCGCACCGACTCCAGCCAGATCACCCAGGTGTTGCGCGAGGCACTCAAGCTGCTGCCCATGGGCGCGGACAACATTCGTATTCACCTCAACCCGCAGGATTTCGAGCTGGCCAAGGCCCTGCGCGAACGGCACGAGGAAAACTGGCGGCTATTGGAAGACAGCGCCTTGTTACCTGGGGGTTGCCGCATCGAAACCGCGCACAGTCGCATCGACGCGAGCATGGAAACGCGTACCGAAAAGGCCGTGGCGCAGTTGTTCGACCAGTTGCACGACCATTCCCTGCACCCGGCTCAACCCGACCTGGCGATAGACCTGGATGCGCCGCTCGAGCCTGCCGTGGACAACCCTGATGCGCCTTGAACGCACCAGTTTCAGCAAGCGCCTGGGCAGTTACGCCGAGGCCATTGCGCTGCCCGCCCAGCCCATCGTCGAAGGCCGCCTGCTGCGCATGGTCGGGCTTACCCTGGAGGCCGAAGGTCTGCGTGCCGCCGTTGGCAGCCGCTGCCTGGTGATCAACGACGACAGTTACCACCCGGTGCAGGTCGAGGCCGAGGTCATGGGCTTTGCCGGGTCCAAGGTGTTCCTCATGCCGGTGGGCAGCATTGTCGGCATTGCCCCGGGTGCACGCGTGGTGCCGCTGGATGACGGCGGCCGCCTGCCCATGGGCATGAGCATGCTCGGCCGGGTGCTGGACGGTGCGGGCCGCGCGCTGGATGGCAAGGGCGGAATGAAAGCCGAGGATTGGGTGCCGATGGACGGCCCGGTGATCAACCCGCTCAACCGCGACCCGATCAGCAAACCGCTGGATGTGGGTATTCGCAGCATCAACGGCCTGCTGACCGTCGGCCGGGGTCAGCGCCTGGGCCTGTTTGCCGGTACCGGCGTGGGTAAATCGGTATTGCTGGGCATGATGACCCGCTTCACCGAAGCGGAAATCATCGTGGTCGGCCTGATTGGCGAGCGGGGCCGCGAGGTCAAGGAATTCATCGAGCACATTCTCGGTGAGGAGGGCCTGAAGCGCTCCGTGGTGGTCGCCTCGCCGGCCGACGATGCCCCGCTGATGCGCCTGCGCGCCGCCATGTACTGCACGCGCATTGCCGAGTACTTCCGCGATAAAGGCAAGAATGTGCTGTTGCTGATGGATTCGCTGACCCGTTTTGCCCAGGCCCAGCGGGAAATTGCCCTGGCCATTGGCGAGCCGCCGGCCACGCGGGGTTATCCGCCGTCGGTGTTTGCCAAGCTGCCCAAGCTGGTGGAGCGTGCGGGTAATGGCTTGCCGGGCGGAGGGTCGATCACCGCGTTCTATACCGTGCTGTCCGAAGGTGACGATCAGCAAGACCCCATCGCGGATTCGGCGCGTGGTGTGCTTGACGGGCACTTCGTGCTGTCGCGGCGCCTCGCGGAGGAAGGCCATTACCCGGCCATCGATATCGAAGCCTCGATCAGCCGGGTGATGCCGCAGGTGGTGGATGCCGATCATTTGCGCCAGGCGCAGAAATTCAAGCAGCTGTGGTCGCGCTTGTCGCAAAGCCGCGACCTGATCAGCGTGGGTGCCTATGTGGCGGGCGGCGATCCGGAGACTGACCTGGCGATTGCCCTGCAGTCGAAGCTGGTGGGTTTCTTGCGCCAGGGCCTGCGTGAAAACGTGGGTATGGCGCAGAGCCGTGAAGAGCTGGGGGCGATCTTCACGCCCCCTGCTGGCTGATAGGCCATGGCCCTCCCTGGGCGCGCCGCGCGCCTGGCGCCGGTGGTGGACATGGCCGAAGAGGCCGAGCGCAAGGCCGCCCAGCGGCTGGGCCATTTCCAGCAGCAAGTTGCCGTCGCCCAGGCCAAGCTGGCCGAGCTGGAGCGGTTTCGCGAAGACTACCAGCAGCAGTGGCTCAACCGCGGTGGGCAGGGGGTCAATGGCAACTGGCTGGTGAACTACCAGCGCTTCCTTGGCCAGTTGGAAACGGCGATGACCCAGCAGCGGCAGAGCCTGGTCTGGCACCAGAACAACCTCGACAATGCCCGTGGTACGTGGCAGCAGGCCTACGCCCGGGTGGAGGGGCTGCGCAAGCTGGTGCAGCGCTACCTGGACGAGGCCCGCCGCGCCGAGGACAAGCGTGAGCAGCGCCTGCTGGACGAGTTGTCCCAGCGCCTGCCGCGGCAAGATCAGTTCTGAATCCGTGGCGTCGCTTTGTGAAGCGGCCTGTGGGCGCCGTGTTCTTGCCGCCCGTGCCATCGCCTGCTAAACCTTCAACAAGCTGTATTCGCCATCATCGAAGGAATCGCTCGCATGGCAGTGGAAACTGATCTCACGCAGGATGGGAAAACGTTGACGATCAAGATCAAAGGACGCTTCGATTTCAGCCAGCATCAGGAATTTCGCGGTGCTTATGAGCGCCAACCAGGCGGGCACGATCGCGTGGTTGTCGATTTGAAAGACACGACCCACCTCGACAGTTCGGCCCTGGGCATGCTGTTGCTGCTGCGTGACCATGCGGGCGAAACGGTCGAGGTGGAAGTGATGAATCCCAGCTCCGATGTGCGCAAGATTCTCGCCATCTCCAATTTCGAAAAACTCTTCAAGATCAGCTGAGCGCCGACATGCCGGCCGAACAGGCATTGACCGTACTGGTTGCCGAGGACGGTGCCGCCGACCGTCTGTTGCTGGCGCAGATCGTGCGCCGCCAGGGGCACGAGGTTGTCACTGCGGAAAATGGTGAGCAGGCCGTGGCGCTGTTCGTCGAGCGGCGCCCGCAGTTGGTGCTGCTGGATGCGCTGATGCCGGTCATGGACGGCTTCGAGGCGGCGCGGCAGATCAAGGCCCTGGCCGGCGAGGCGCTGGTGCCGATCATTTTCCTCACCTCACTGAACGAGGAGGTGGCCCTGGTGCGTTGCCTGGAAGCGGGCGGCGATGACTTCATGGCCAAGCCCTACAGCGCGGTAATACTGGCAGCCAAGATCCGCGCCATGGACCGCCTGCGTCGGTTGCAGGGTACCGTGCTGGCGCAGCGCGACCAGATCGCCCGGCACCACCACCACTTGCTCAACGAACAGCGGGTGGCCAAGGCCGTGTTCGACAAGGTGGCGCATGCCGGCTGCCTGGCGGCGCCGAACATCCGCTACCTGCAATCACCCTACGCCTTGTTCAATGGTGACCTGATGCTGGCGGCCTTCACGCCGGCCGGCGACATGCGTGTACTGCTGGGTGATTTTACCGGCCACGGCTTGCCGGCTGCGGTGGGTGCCATGCCGCTGGCGGAGGTGTTCTACGGCATGACCGCCAAGGGCTACGGCATGGCCGAGGTCCTGCGCGAGATGAACGCCAAGCTCAAGCGTATTCTGCCGGTCGACATGTTCTGCTGCGCGGTGCTGCTAAATCTGAGCATGCAGTGTGGCGCAGTAGAGGTATGGAATGGCGGCATGCCTGACGTCTACCACCTCTCGCTGGATGGCCAGGTGTTGTCGGTGCTGCAGTCTCGGCACCTGCCGCTGGGTATTCTGGTAGCCGAACGCTTCGATGCCAGCACAGAGATGTTGCCGCTGGTGCCAGGGGAGCGCCTGTTCCTGCTGTCGGACGGGGTGCTGGAAACTGCCGAGGAGCAGGAGCGCCTGTTCGGCGAGCGGCGCCTGCGCGAGGTGCTGAACGCCAATCGTGACCGGGCCTGCTTGTTCGACGAGCTGCTGTTGGCCCTGGAGCGTTTTGGAGGGCACCCGCGCGACGATATCAGCCTGTGCGATATCCGCATGTTCGGTGCCAAAGAGCGGCCACCGATGCCGGTGGTGTACGCTGACAGCGGCCGGTCAAGCCCGCAGGACTGGTCGTTGGCGTTCGAGGTGCGGGGTGCCAGCCTCAAAAGTTTCAATCCGGTGCCCTACCTGGTGCAGTTGTTGCAGGAAATACCCGGCTTGCGAGCGCGCACTGGCCACTTGCACAGCGTGCTCAGCGAGTTGTATTCCAATGCGCTGGAGCATGGCGTGCTCGGTCTGGATTCGCAGCTCAAATGCGATGTGCAGGGCTTTGCCGACTATTATCAAGAACGGGCGCGGCGCCTGGCATCGCTGGCTGAAGGTTGTGTAAGCATCCGTTTCAGGGTTGAACCGCGTGGCCAGGGTGGGCGTCTGAGTATCGAAGTCAGCGACAGCGGCGCTGGTTTCGATGTGCCGAGCGTACTGGCACGGGCTGTGCCGGACCACGGCCTGAGTGGGCGTGGCCTGAAACTGGTGCGGCAGCTGGCCGGTGATGCGCGCTGGGCAGAGGGAGGGCGGTGTGCGCAGGTGGAATTCGAATGGTGAGCCCCGGGCGGGCTTGGGCATAATCTGCTTGATCAGGGAGTGAGCAAGTGATGGACATGCATATCGATCACCAGGTTCTCAAGGGCCTGCGTGAGGTCATGGAGGATGAGTATCTGACGTTGGTGGAGACGTTTCTCACGGACTCGGAGCGCCGCGTGGAGCAGCTACTCGCGGCGAAAAATGCGGCAGAACTCAGGATGGCTGCACACAGCTTCAAGGGCAGTAGCAGCAATATGGGCGCCATGGTGTTGGCCAGCCTGTGCCAGCAGCTTGAAGAGCGTGCGCGGCGGCCGCCGCTGTATGGCATCGAGGACCTGATCAGCCGCATTGATCGGGAGTATCAGGAGGTAAAGCGCTTTTATCGCGGTGAGAAAGATCGCATTTCTACCGGCTGACGACTAGTTGGCGCGAGTCTTGCTTTTCTCCGCCAGGAAGATACTCACGTTCTGGCGCGGAGACCGCTCGATGCCTGTCGCACCCAACCCTTTTTTGCAAGCCAATGCCCCCGCCAGTAGCGCGCGTTCAACTGCCCTGCAGGCAGACAAACCCGTGCAGGCGTTGGGCGACAAGGGCGACGGCTTCGACCAGGTCATGGCCCGGCAGCGGCGCAACCCGCCGGCTGGGCCCGATGACAAGGTTGCCCAGGCCAGGCCCAAGGACAAGCCGGAAGCGGCTGTTGGCGGCAAGAAAGACCCGGGCAGCAAGGCAGTGGTTGCCGATGACGGCAACAAATTGCCAGATGACGATACCGCCCAGGCCGATACCGGGCTGACGGACGCCAGCCTGGTGGCCGGGCAGGTCACCGGGGGCCAGCCCGGCGGGCAGTTGATCCAGGCCCAGGCCGAGGCGGTGACGCCCGTGTTGCAAGCCGCCACGGCGCAAGCCCAACTGGCCACCGCAGTGCCGGCAGAACCCACCGAAGCAGCCTTCGACCCTGACGCCGACCCCTTGGCCAACCTGCCAACCCTGCGCCTGGCGCTGGAGCACAGCGCCCAGGCCAAAGGCAGTACTTCCGCACATGCCCTTGATCCCGCTCAGGCCCAGGGCGATGACGCCCGCGCTGCCGTCAATAGCTTGACGACTCTGGTCGAGCAAAGCGAGGGCGACGCTACCGAGTCCGGTGACGGGGCGTTCGGTGCCTTGCTCGAAGATGGCCTGAAAGACACCAAGAGCGCTGCCAGCGACACCCGTATCGACGACTTCGCCAATCGCCTGGCCAGCCTGACCCAGGCAGCCACGGCCAAGACCGCCAACGCGGTGCCGGCCAGTGCCAGCCCGCTGCACCAGCCCTTGCCGATGAACCAGAATGCGTGGGCTGAGGGCCTGGTCAACCGGGTCATGTACTTGTCCAGCCAGAATCTCAAGTCGGCGGATATCCAGCTGGAGCCGGCCGAGCTGGGCCGCCTGGACATTCGCGTCAATGTGGCGGCGGACCAGGCTACCCAGATCACGTTCATCAGCGGCCACGCGGGCGTGCGTGATGCCCTGGACAGCCAGGTGCACCGCCTGCGCGAGCTGTTCGCCCAGCAGGGGCTGGCGCAGCCCGACGTCAACGTCGCCGATCAGTCGCGGGGGCAGCAGCAGCAACAGGGCCAGGCACAGGACAGCAACCTGTCCGGGGTGGCGGCGCGGCGGGCCGGGCAGGGTGGGGGCGAGGTTGTCGATAGCGCCCGGCCTGTGGAGCAGCAGGTGGTTGTCGGCGACAGTGCGGTCGATTACTACGCCTGATGCCGGGTTGCCTGTTCCGGCCTGTTCGCGGGCTTGCCCGCTCCCACAGGGGTTTGCAACCTGTGCAGTACCTGTGGCAGGGGGCATGCCCGCGGATAAGACTGCAGCGCAGATCCTGCTGAAACCGAACCTCTGAATAAGCTGGCATAACACTTGCTCAGGCCAAGCCATCCTCCTTTGAACCCCCGATGGACGACGGATTATTGGCATGGCGAAGAGCGAAGCAGTCAAAGACCCCGCCACAAAAGGCAAACTCAAGCTGATCATCATGGCTGTCGTCGGCTTGTTGCTGGCGATTGGCCTTTCGGTGGGCGCTACCTGGTTCATCATGCACAAGAGCGAACCGGCGCCGGCCGCCGAGGCGGCAGCGAGCAACGTCAAGCCAGCAGCGATCTACCAGGCGCTGACCCCGGCCTTCGTGGTCAACTTCAACCAGAACGGGCGCCAGCGCTACATGCAGGTGAGCATCACCATGCAGGCGCGCAACCAGGCAGACCTGGATGCACTCAAGGTGCACATGCCGGTCATCCGCAACAACCTGGTGATGATGTTCTCCGGGCAGGGCTTCGACGCCCTCGCCAGCAGCCCTGTCGGCCAGGAAATGCTGCGCCAGAAAGCCACTGCCGTGGTCCAGGAAGTGGCGCAGAAGGAACTTGGCAAGCCGGTCATCGACCAGCTGCTGTTCACCAATTTCGTATTGCAGTAGGAGTCCGCCATGGCCGTACAGGACCTGCTGTCCCAGGATGAAATCGATGCCCTGTTGCACGGCGTCGACGACGGGCTGGTGCAGACCGAGACCGCCGCGGAGCCCGGCAGTATCAAAAGCTACGACCTGACCAGTCAGGACCGTATCGTGCGCGGTCGCATGCCGACCCTGGAAATGATCAACGAGCGTTTCGCCCGCTACACCCGCATCAGCATGTTCAACCTGCTGCGCCGCTCGGCCGACGTGGCCGTGGGTGGCGTGCAGGTGATGAAGTTCGGCGAGTACGTGCACTCGCTGTATGTGCCGACCAGCCTGAACCTGGTCAAGATCAAGCCATTGCGCGGCACTTCGCTGTTCATTCTCGACGCCAAGCTGGTGTTCAAGCTGGTGGACAATTTCTTCGGCGGCGATGGCCGCCATGCCAAGATCGAGGGCCGTGAGTTCACCCCCACCGAACTGCGCGTGGTACGCATGGTGCTGGACCAGTGCTTCGTCGACCTGAAGGAAGCCTGGCAGGCCATCATGCCGGTGTCTTTCGAGTACATGAACTCCGAGGTCAACCCGGCCATGGCCAACATCGTCGGCCCGAGCGAGGCAGTGGTGGTGTCCACCTTCCATATCGAGCTGGACGGTGGTGGCGGTGACCTGCACGTGACCATGCCGTATTCGATGATCGAGCCGGTGCGGGAAATGCTCGACGCCGGTTTCCAGTCCGACCTGGACGACCAGGACGAGCGTTGGGTCAAGGCCCTGCGCGAAGACGTGCTGGATGTTGCCGTGCCGATGACTGCCACCGTGGCCCGGCGCCAGTTGAAGCTGCGCGACATCCTGCACATGCAGCCTGGCGATGTGATACCGGTGGAGTTGCCCGAGCACCTGGTGTTGCGCGCCAATGGCGTGCCGGCGTTCAAGGCGCGGCTGGGCTCGCACAAGGGCAACCTGGCGCTGCAGATCATCGACCCGATCGAACGCCGCTGACGGCGTGCCGGTCGCCCCTAACGAATTGAATGCCTGTCGAGGAAACCATGGCTAACGAAAACGAGATCACCTCCCCAGAAGATCAGGCCTTGGCCGATGAGTGGGCCGCCGCGCTGGAAGAGACCGGTGCTGCCGGCCAGGCGGACATCGATGCGCTGCTGGGCGGTGACACCGGCAGCCACAGCGGCCCGGGCCGCCTGCCAATGGAAGAGTTCGCCAGCTCGCCCAAGCCGAACGAAAATGTCAGCCTCGAAGGCCCGAACCTGGATGTGATCCTGGATATCCCGGTGAACATCTCCATGGAAGTGGGCAGCACCGAGATCAACATCCGCAACCTGCTGCAGCTCAACCAGGGTTCGGTCATCGAGCTTGACCGCCTGGCCGGCGAGCCGCTGGACGTGCTGGTCAACGGTACGTTGATCGCCCATGGCGAAGTGGTGGTGGTCAACGAGAAGTTCGGCATTCGCCTGACCGACGTGATCAGCCCCAGCGAACGCATCAAGAAGCTGCGCTGAGTGAAGGCCACGATACGCACCATCGCGGCACTTGCGGCGTTGTTGGGCAGCCACGCCTGCCTGGCAGCGGCCACACCCACGGCCACGCCGGCAGCGGCGCCTGGCAGCCTGGGCGGGCAACTGGCGCAGATGGTCTTCGGCCTGCTGCTGGTGGTCGGCCTGATTTTCTTCCTGGCCTGGCTGCTGCGGCGTTTGCAGAGCACGGCGGTGAAGGGTGGGCAGGTGATCGAGATCGTCGGCAGCCGCGCCATCGGCCCGCGCGACCGCCTGTTGCTGGTGCAGGTGGGCAAGGAGCAGATTTTGATAGGCCATACCCCGGGCAGCATCGAGGCATTGCATGTGCTGGCAGAGCCGGTGCAGGTGCCGGAAAGCGCTCGCCAGGCGACGCCGGAGTTTGCCCAGCGGTTGATGGAGTTGATGGGCAAGAACCCTAAGGACAACAGGTGATGAGCGGCGCGCTGCGTAGGTTGTTGGGGCCGTTGTTGACAGTGGCGCTGTTGCTGGCCGCGCCGTTGGCGTTGGCCGCCGACCCGTTGTCGATTCCGGCCATTACCCTGTCCAATACTGCGGACGGGCAGCAGGAATATTCGGTCAGCCTGCAAATCCTGCTGATCATGACGGCGCTGAGCTTTATTCCAGCGTTCGTCATCCTCATGACCAGCTTCACCCGTATCATCATCGTGTTCTCGATCCTGCGCCAGGCTCTGGGCTTGCAGCAGACACCGTCGAACCAGCTGCTGACCGGCATGGCGCTGTTCCTGACGATGTTCATCATGGCCCCGGTGTTCGACCGGGTGAACCAGGATGCCTTGCAGCCTTACCTGAAAGAACAGATGACCGCTCAGCAGGCCATCGACAAGGCCCAGGGCCCGCTCAAGGACTTCATGCTGGCGCAAACCCGGCAAAGCGACCTGGACCTGTTCATGCGCTTGTCCAAGCGCACCGACATTGCCGGGCCCGATCAGGTGCCGCTGACCATCTTGGTGCCCGCATTCGTCACCTCCGAGCTGAAAACGGCGTTCCAGATCGGCTTCATGATTTTCATCCCGTTCCTGATCATCGACATGGTGGTGGCCAGTGTGCTGATGGCGATGGGTATGATGATGCTGTCGCCGCTGATCATTTCGCTGCCGTTCAAGATCATGCTGTTCGTGCTGGTCGATGGCTGGGCGCTGATCATGGGCACCCTGGCCAGCAGTTTCGGCGGCGTCTGACGCCGTCAAGGAGAGCCGCCGATGACACCTGAAGTCGCTGTCGACCTGTTCCGTGATGCCCTGTGGCTGACCACCCTGATGGTGGCCGTGCTGGTGGTGCCAAGCCTGCTGGTGGGCCTGGTGGTGGCGATGTTCCAGGCCGCCACGCAGATCAACGAACAGACCCTGAGCTTTCTGCCGCGCCTGCTGGTGATGCTGATCACGCTGATCGTTGCCGGGCCGTGGCTGGTGCAGAAGTTCATGGAGTACATCACCACGCTCTACACCAACATTCCGCAGCTCATAGGTTGATGCGCGGATGCTGGAGCTGACCGATACGCAGATCGGCACCTGGGTCGCCACCTTCATCCTGCCGTTGTTCAGGGTGACGGCGGTGTTGATGACCATGCCGATCTTCGGTACCCGCATGCTGCCGGCGCGGGTGCGCCTGTACGTGGCCGTGGCCATTACCGTGGTCATCGTGCCGGCGTTGCCACCGCTGCCTGAATTCGACCCGCTGAGCCTGCGCGGCCTGCTGCTGTGCGCCGAACAGATCATCGTCGGGACGTTGTTCGGCCTGGCGTTGCAGTTGCTGTTCCAGGCGTTCGTGATTGCCGGGCAGATTGTTGCGGTGCAGATGGGTATGGCCTTCGCCTCCATGGTCGACCCGGGGAACGGGGTCAACGTTACGGTGATCAGCCAGTTCATGACGATGCTGGTGAGTGTGCTGTTCCTGTTGATGAACGGCCACCTGGTGGTGTTCGAGGTGCTGACCGAAAGCTTCACCACGTTGCCGGTGGGCAATGCGCTGGTGGTCAACCACTTCTGGGAGCTCGCCGGGCGCATGGGTTGGGTGTTCGGTGCCGGCTTGCTGTTGATCCTGCCGGTGATTGCGGCGTTGCTGGTGGTGAACATTGCCTTTGGGGTGATGACCCGTGCGGCGCCGCAGCTGAACATTTTCTCCATCGGTTTCCCGTTGACCCTGGTCATGGGCATGTTCATCTTCTGGGTCGGCCTGGCCGATGTGCTGTCGCACTACCAGGCATTGGCCAGCGAAACGCTGCAGTGGCTGCGTGAATTGGCAAGGGCGGGCTGAGCATGGCTGAGAGCGAAAGCGGCCAGGACAAAACGGAAGACCCCACCGAGAAACGCAAGCGCGACTCCCGGGAAAAAGGCGAGGTCGCCCGCTCCAAGGAGTTGAACACGGTGGCGGTGACCCTGGCCGGCGCGGGTGGGCTGCTGGCGTTTGGCGGCCACTTGGCCGAAACCCTGCTGGCGTTGATGCGCATGAATTTCAGCCTGACCCGCGACATCATCGTGGACGAGCGGGCGATGGGCGCGTTTCTGCTGGCCTCGGGCAAGATGGCCATCTGGGCCGTGCAGCCGGTGCTGATCCTGCTGTTCGTGATCTCCTTCGTGGCGCCCATCGCGCTGAGCGGCTTCCTGTTCTCGGGCAGTTTGCTGCAGCCGAAATTCAGTCGCATGAATCCGTTGTCAGGCATCAAGCGCATGTTCTCGATGCATGCCTTGACCGAATTGCTGAAGGCGCTGGCCAAGTTTTTCGTGATCTTGGTAGTGGCGGTGGTGGTATTGATCAACGACCGTCAGGCGCTGCTGTCGATTGCCAACGAGCCGCTGGAGCAGGCGATCATTCACAGCCTGCAGGTGGTGGGCTGGAGTGCCTTGTGGATGTCGGCCGGGTTGTTGCTGATCGCGGCTGCGGATGTGCCGTTCCAGTTGTACCAGACGCACAAGAAACTGAAGATGACCAAGCAGGAAGTGCGCGACGAGTACAAGGACAGCGAGGGCAAGCCCGAGGTCAAGCAGCGTATTCGCCAGCTGCAGCGCGAAGTGTCGCAGCGGCGCATGATGGCGGCGGTGCCGCAGGCCGACGTGATCATCACCAACCCGACCCACTATGCGGTGGCCTTGCAGTATGACCCGGAGAAGGGTGGGGTGGCGCCGTTGCTGTTGGCCAAGGGCACGGATTTCATTGCCTTGAAGATTCGCGAAATTGGCGTGGAGCATAAGGTTCAGATCCTGGAATCGCCGGCCTTGGCGCGGGCGATCTATTACTCGACCGAGATCGAGCAGGAAATCCCCGCCGGCCTGTACCTGGCTGTGGCGCAGGTGCTGGCCTATGTGTTCCAGATCCGCCAGTACCGTGCGGGCAAGGGCAAGCGCCCTGAGCCGTTGAAGGATGACCTGCCGATCCCGCCAGACCTGCGCCGCGACAGTTGACCTTGTGCCAGGGCCTCTGGCCCTTTCGTTGACTCGCCTGCTCCCTCGGGTGCGACGTTGCCATTGAGCTCAGGCATCAGAGATGACACTCAGCAATTAGTCAATTTTTTCAATTGGTATTTTTGTCAGTTGTAGGCAGTGCGAAGGGTTGTGAATATTGTCACTCTGCACTAGGAGGGGCTTGCCATGAATTCACCTCGCCATGAATCCGCGACAACTGTGACGATCGGCTTATCAGAAAAAAACAACAAGACTGAGCGTACTGATGTGCGACAGCACTTTGCATTCACCCCGTATGGCTTTGCAGGGGGCTTGTTCTGTTATTTTTCATCCCTGGGATTCAATGGGCAGTGGGCAGAGGCACTGGCGAATTTATATTTTTTGGGTGCGGGTCGTCGGGGATATAGCACGGTTCTGATGAGGTTCCTAAGCTCTGATCGTGCCAGCCCATTTCGAGCAGGTGGCATCAACCCCTATGCATATTGTGAGGGCGATCCTGTCAATTACCACGATAACTCCGGGCTCAACCGTCGTCCTTCAATACGTAGGCATTGGATGAGCCCCAGTTTCGTAGAAGGCGGGCTTCAAAACAAAGGAAGGGCAGACGCCCGACCCTATCAAGTGGGGCAGCGCCGCCATTCGTTTAATGGATTTGATCGACCAGAGTCGAAAGCGCTCGTTGGGTTTCATGCTTCGAGAACGGAATATGCTGAAGCTATGACCGGAACTTTACAGGGCCGTAAAGACGTCTTGATGACTCCGCTTTCTCAGCATAAAAAATTCGGAGTGGATCCGCATTATTTCAGACCTGATAATGAGTTTGGAGCAGGTTTTTACGCTGGGGAGTATGGTGTTGCCAAGTTTTATGCAGCTAAGCGGGGCGCCCAGAGCCAATCCTCTACCACGGTGTTCAGTGTCTATGTAGACAACGCAGTAGGTATGCAGCCCGGCTTGCACTACCATGCAGGCTTGCTGAAGCACGGTGCGAAGCCTCCCTATCCGGAAACGCCCTATTTTTTTCAGTTCGCATTATTGCGAAGAGTGATATCGCGCGTTTCGCTTAAAATGGGAGTGGTGCGTGGTGAATCCCCGGTGCCGCTGAGGCCCAACGAAGTCTGACGCTATCAGTGGTTTGCCTCCTATGGATAGCAACCGGAGCACATGAAAGACAACCTGCGATTCCTGTCGGATCTGCGCCATTACTATTGACCTTGGGTCAGGGCTTCTGGCCTTTTCGCGGGTAACCCGCTCCCACAGGCATTTCACGGATCTCAAACCCTATGCGGTACCAGTGGGAGATCACCCAGCACTACGGGCTGCGCTGTCGCGCAGAGAACTCGATTCGTAAGCGCGACGCTGCCTGTGTGAGAGCGGGCTAGTCGAGGCGTCGAACCGCCGCGACGAATCAAACGCGGTGGCTGGCACCGGCTACGCCGGTGTTCGCGGGCATGCCCGCTCCCACAGAGACCTCGCTAAATCCATAAGTTATGTGTTGCTCTATAAGGGCGGTTCACCCGCGAAGCGGCCGGCACACACAACATAAATCTTCTGTCGCGCAAAGTTGGAAGGCTTCTTGCAATGCCAGCCGCAGATGCCCCTTGGGCGTCAAAGTTTTGCATCAAGAGGACTCGCGGTGGATCGCACTCAGTTAATCAGCAACGCCCGTCATAACCTGGCCGGGCTCGGCCGGGGCAACCTGGGTGTACCGCTGCTGCTGCTGGTGATGTTGGCAATGATGATGTTGCCGATACCACCGTTCCTGCTCGACGTGTTCTTCACCTTCAACATCGCCTTGTCGATCGTGGTGCTGCTGGTCTGCGTCTACGCCCTGCGCCCGCTCGACTTCGCTGCATTCCCCACCATCCTGCTGGTGGCCACGCTGCTGCGCCTGGCGCTGAACGTGGCCTCCACGCGGGTGGTCATGCTGCACGGCCAGGAAGGCCACGGCGCCGCCGGCAAGGTGATCCAGGCCTTCGGCGAGGTGGTGATCGGCGGTAACTACGTGGTCGGTGCAGTGGTCTTCGCCATCCTCATGATCATCAACTTCGTGGTGGTGACCAAGGGCGCCGGGCGTATCTCGGAGGTGAGCGCGCGCTTCACCCTCGACGCCATGCCCGGCAAGCAGATGGCGATCGACGCCGACCTCAATGCCGGCCTCATCGACCAGGCCCAGGCCAAGCACCGTCGTGCCGAGGTGGCCCAGGAGGCCGAGTTCTACGGTTCGATGGACGGTGCCAGCAAGTTCGTCCGCGGTGACGCCATCGCCGGCTTGCTGATCCTGTTCATCAACCTGATCGGTGGCATGCTGATCGGCATGCTGCAGCATGGCATGAGCTTCGGCGATGCCGGCAAGGTGTACGCCCTGCTGACCATCGGTGACGGTTTGGTGGCGCAATTGCCATCACTGCTGTTGTCGACCGCTGCGGCGATTATGGTCACCCGCGCATCGGGCTCGGAGGACATGGGCAAACTGATCAACCGGCAGATGTTCGACTCGCCCAAGGCGTTGGCGGTATCGGCAGGGTTGATGATTGTCATGGGGCTGGTGCCGGGCATGCCGCACGTTGCCTTCCTCGGCCTGGGTCTGCTGGCCGGTGGCGGGGCTTATCTTGTATGGAAGAAACAACAGAAGGCCAAGGCCCAGGCCTTGCAGGAGGCGCAGCGCCAGCAAGACCTGCTGCCTTCGCCGCAGCGGGCGCTGGAAACCAAGGAGCTGGGCTGGGACGATGTGACACCGATCGACATGATCGGCCTGGAAGTCGGCTACCGGCTGATCCCCCTGGTGGACCGCAACCAGGGTGGTCAGTTGCTGGCGCGAATCAAGGGCGTGCGCAAGAAGCTGTCGCAGGACCTGGGCTTCCTCATGCCCACGGTGCATATTCGCGACAACCTTGACCTGCAACCCAGTGCCTATCGCCTGACGCTGATGGGGGTGATCCTGGCGGAGGCCGAGATTTACCCGGACCGCGAGTTGGCGATCAACCCGGGGCAGGTGTTCGGCACCCTCAACGGCATTGCCGCACGTGACCCGGCGTTCGGCCTGGAAGCGGTGTGGATCGACGTGGGCCAGCGCTCGCAGGCGCAGTCGCTGGGCTACACCGTGGTCGATGCCAGTACGGTAGTGGCCACCCACCTCAACCAGATCCTGCAGAAGCACTGCCATGAACTGATTGGCCACGAAGAGGTCCAGCAACTGTTGCAGGTGTTGGCCAAGGCTTCGCCTAAACTTGCAGAAGAACTGGTGCCGGGTGTCATTTCCTTGTCGGGGCTGCTCAAGGTCTTGCAGGCCCTGTTGTCGGAACAGGTACCCGTGCGCGATATTCGCAGTATTGCCGAAGCAATCGCGAACAACGCTGGCAAGAGTCAAGATACCGCCGCGCTGGTTGCGGCGGTGCGCGTCGGATTGTGTCGCGCCATCGTGCAAAGCATTGTCGGCGTTGAGTCGGAGCTCCCGGTGATCACCCTGGAGCCAAGGTTGGAACAGATTTTGCTCAATAGTCTGCAACGCGCCGGGCAAGGCCAGGAAGACGGTGTTCTTCTGGAACCGAGCATGGCCGAGAAGCTGCAACGTTCGCTGATCGAAGCGGCCCAGCGCCAGGAAATGCAGGGCCAGCCGGCCATTCTGCTGGTCGCCGGCCCGATCCGCGCCATGCTGTCGCGTTTCGGTCGCCTGGCTGTACCGAATTTGCATGTGCTGGCGTATCAGGAAATACCGGACAACAAGCAAGTCACCATCGTTGCCACCGTGGGCCCTAACGGCTGAGGTAGTGGATAATGCAAGTTAAGCGATTTTTCGCCGCCGATATGCGTCAGGCCATGAAACTGGTCCGTGATGAGCTGGGCGCCGATGCCGCGATCATTGGCAACCGTCGCATTGCCGGCGGTGTCGAGCTGACGGCCGCGCTGGACTACAAGCTGTCCGCCCTGGCCCCGCGTGTGCCCAATGCCGAGCTGGAAGAAGAGCTGCGCAAGACCCACACGCGCATTGCCACGGCCCAGGCCGAGCTGGGCCACCGCCAGGACAGCAGCGATAACAACCGCCAATTGTTCGCCGGGCAGTCGCTGACCGCTGCCGAGCCGCTGGTCGAGCCCCATGTCGATGCCCCACAGGCGGCGGCCGCCACGGCGCCGGCGCCCGTTGACCCGCGCCTGTTCGATGCCATGCGCTCCGAACTGTCGGGCCTGCGCGAACTGCTGGAAGTGCAGCTCGGCTCGCTGGCCTGGACCCAGCTGCAGGGCAGCAAGCCACAACAGGCCAACATCTGGCGGCGCCTGCAGCGCATTGGCCTGTCCGGGCCGATTGCCCGCGAGTTGCTGGAGCTGACCGCCGAAATCGAAGAGCCACGCCATGCCTGGCGCATGTTGCTGGCGCACTTGGCGCGCATGATCGAAATTCCCGAGGTAGAGCCGATCGAAGAAGGCGGTGTGATCGCCATGGTCGGCCCGGCCGGCATGGGCAAGACCACCACCCTGGCCAAGCTGGCGGCGCGCTACGTGCTCAAGTACGGCGCGCAGAACATGGCGCTGGTGAGCATGGACAGCTTCCGCATCGGTGCCCAGGAGCAGCTCAAGACCCTTGGCCGCATCCTCAATGTCCCAGTCACCTATGTCGACCCAGGCCAGTCGCTGGCGGCAGCGCTGGAGCCGCTGCTGCGCAAGCGTGTGGTGCTGATCGATACCGCCGGCCTGCAGGCCAGCGACCCGGCCCTGCGCTTGCAGCTGGAAACCCTGGCCGGCCGTGGCATCGCCGCCAAGAATTACCTGGTACTGGCCACCACCAGCCAGAAGCAGGTGTTGACCGCCGCCTACCACAGCTACAAGCGCTGTGGCCTGGCCGGCTGCATCCTGACCAAGCTCGATGAAACGGCAAGCCTTGGCGATGTGTTGAGCCTTGCCATCAGTCATGATTTGCCTGTGGCCTATCTTACCGACGGCCCGCGCATTCCTGACGATCTGCACCTGCCCCGGGGGCACCAGCTGGTGTCCCGCGCGGTCAATGTGCAGCAGCAGGAGGAGCCCAGCGAAGAGGCAATGGCCGACATGTTCGCTGATCTCTACCACAACCCACGGCGAGCGGGTTGAGTATGAAACGTGTGCAAAGTAGCTATGCCAAGGGGTACGCAGAATTGCCCTACGTGTGGCCTGGGTCCCAGCGATACAAGGTAAATTACAAACATGGGTAGCATGCATCCCGTACAGGTGATCGCCGTGACCGGTGGCAAAGGTGGCGTCGGCAAGACTAACGTTTCAGTGAACCTGTCCCTGGCGTTGGCCGAACTCGGCCGCAGGGTCATGTTGCTGGATGCCGACCTGGGCCTGGCCAATGTCGACGTGCTGCTGGGCCTGACGCCCAAACGGACCCTGGCCGATGTCATCGAAGGGCGCTGCGAGCTGCGTGACGTGATATTGCAGGGCCCTGGTGGTGTGCGCATCGTACCGGCTGCCTCCGGTACGCAGAGCATGGTCCACCTGGCGCCGGCCCAGCATGCCGGGCTGATCCAGGCGTTCAGCGAAGTCGGCGACAACCTCGATGTACTGGTCATCGATACTGCTGCGGGTATCGGTGAGTCGGTCGTCAGCTTTGTCCGTGCCGCCCAGGAAGTGCTGCTGGTGGTGTGCGACGAGCCGACCTCGATCACCGATGCCTACGCGCTGATCAAGCTGCTCAACCGTGACTACGGCATGAACCGCTTCCGCGTGCTGGCCAACATGGCCCAGAGCCCTCAGGAAGGGCGCAACCTGTTTGCCAAGCTGACCAAGGTCACCGACCGTTTCCTGGATGTCGCCCTGCAGTACGTAGGCGCCGTGCCCTACGACGAGTGCGTGCGCAAGGCGGTGCAGAAGCAGCGTGCCGTGTACGAAGCCTTCCCACGCTCCAAGTGCGCGCTGGCCTTCAAGGCGATTGCCCAGAAGGTCGACAGCTGGCCGCTGCCGGCCAACCCACGTGGCCACCTGGAGTTCTTCGTCGAGCGCCTGGTGCAGCCGACCAGCGCGGGACCGGTGCTATGAACGCCAGCGGGTTCAAGATGTACAGCCGGGCGGCGAAAGACGCTCAGTACGAGTTGATCGAACGCTACGCCCCCCTGGTCAAGCGCATCGCCTACCACCTGTTGGCGCGCTTGCCGGCCAACGTGCAGGTCGAGGACCTGATCCAGGCCGGCATGATCGGCCTGCTGGAAGTGGCCAACAAGTACGACGCCAGCAAGGGCGCCAGCTTTGAAACCTATGCCGGCATTCGTATCCGCGGCGCCATGCTCGACGAAGTGCGCAAAGGCGACTGGGCACCCCGTTCGGTGCACCGCAACACCCGCATGGTCAGCGACGCGATGCGCGCCGTGGAGGCCAGAACCGGCCGTGACGCTAAAGATCATGAAGTTGCTGCCGAACTCCAATTGAGCCTCGATGATTACTACGCGATCCTCAACGATACCTTGGGCAGCCGTTTGTTCAGCTTCGATGACCTGCTGCAGGACGGTGAGCACGAAGGGCTGCATGAAGACGGCGCCAGCGGCCAGGTCGAACCTGCCCGGGGCCTCGAGGAGGAGCGCTTCCAGCTAGCCCTGACCGAGGCCATCGCCAACCTGCCCGAGCGTGAACGCCTGGTGCTGGCGCTGTACTACGACGAAGAGCTCAACCTCAAGGAGATCGGTGAGGTGCTGGGGGTCAGCGAGTCGCGGGTCAGCCAGTTGCACAGCCAGTGTGCCGCGCGTCTGCGTAGCCGCCTGGGGGAATGGCGGGCGCGCTGAGCCTGCTAGGGTTGCGGCTGTTTCCACGCGGTTTTCCACGTTGTACCGAATTGATTGAATGCGCGCTCGGGGCCGAGCGCGTTTGAGACTGCTTGGAGGTCTACTTGAACAAAGACATGAAAATCCTCATCGTTGACGACTTTTCGACGATGCGGCGGATCATCAAGAACCTGTTGCGTGACCTGGGCTTCACCAACACCGATGAGGCCGACGACGGCACCACGGCGCTGCCGATGCTGGAAAACGGCCATTACGACTTCCTCGTGACCGACTGGAACATGCCTGGCATGTCCGGCATCGACCTGCTGCGCAAGGTGCGTGCCCACGACCGGCTGAAAACCATGCCCGTGCTGATGGTGACCGCCGAAGCCAAGCGCGACCAGATCATTGAAGCGGCCCAGGCCGGCGTCAATGGTTACGTGGTCAAGCCGTTCACGGCACAGGTGCTCAAAGAAAAGATCGAGAAGATCTTCGAACGCGTCAACGGCTGAGTCACGTCAGGGGGCGCGCCATGGATTCATCACATAACTCTTTGGGCGAGTTCGAATCGACCCTGAAGAAACATGCCCAGGAGTTGGTCGAAAGCCTGGAGCGGGGCCGTTTCGGCGAGGCGGTGCAGCTGATTCACGAGCTGAACCAGACCCGCGACCGCGGCCTGTACCAGGAAGTCGGCAAGCTGACCCGCGAGCTGCACAGTGCCATCGTCAGTTTCCAGATCGACCCGACCATGCCGCAGGCCGAAGAGGTGTCGCAGATTACCGATGCCACCGAGCGCCTGTCCTATGTGGTCAAGCTCACGGAAGGCGCGGCCAACCGCACCATGGACCTGGTCGAGGCAAGCACCCCGGTGCTCAACGACCTGGCCAGCGAGGCCAAGGCCCTGAGCACCGACTGGCAACGCTTCATGCGCCGCGAAGTGGCGGCGGAAGAATTCCGCGACCTGGTCAAGCGGGTCGACAGTTTCCTCACGCACAGCGCCGAAGGTAATCGCAAGGTCGCCGGCCACCTCAATGACATTCTGCTGGCCCAGGACTATCAGGACCTGACCGGGCAGGTGATCAAGCGCGTCACCAACCTGGTGACCGAAGTGGAAAGCAACCTGCTCAAGTTGGTGCTGATGGCCAGTCAGGTCGACCGCTTTGCGGGCATTCAGCATGACCACGATCAATTGCGCGCAGAAAAAGATCGAGAAAAACATCCGACTCGGGGTGAAGGTCCGCAGATTCATGCCGATAAGCGTGAAGACGTCGTGTCCGGCCAGGACGACGTCGATGATCTGCTGTCCAGCCTGGGTTTTTAAGGAGCACCTTTGATGAGCTTCGGCGCCGATGAAGAAATCCTCCAGGATTTCCTGGTAGAAGCCGGCGAAATTCTTGAGCAACTGTCCGAGCAATTGGTCGAGCTGGAAAGCCGGCCCGACGATGCTGACCTGCTCAATGCGATCTTTCGCGGTTTCCACACTGTAAAAGGGGGCGCCGGCTTCCTCCAGCTGAACGAGCTGGTGGAGTGCTGCCATATCGCCGAGAACGTGTTCGACGTGCTGCGCAAAGGTGAGCGTCGGGTTGACGCGGAGCTGATGGACGTAGTGCTCGAGGCACTGGACACGGTCAACAGCATGTTTGGCCAGGTGCGCGAGCGCGCTGAAGTCACGCCGGCAACCCCCGAGCTGCTGGCGGCCTTGGCGCGCCTTGCCGAGCCGGGTGCGGCGCAACCGCAGGGTGGCGAAGAAGCGGTGGTGCCGGTGGCTGCGGCGCAAGCGCCTGCCGCGGCACCGGTGGTGGACCAGGAGCAGCTCCAGGACATCACCGACAGCGAGTTCGAGCAGTTGCTCGATTCGCTCGATGCGGTCAAGGCACAAGCTGCGGCCGAGGAACAGCTGCAAGGCGAGAGCGTGAGTGGTGGTGGTGATGAAATCACCGATGCCGAGTTCGAATCGCTGCTCGACCAGTTGCATGGCAAAGGCCAGTTCACTGCCGAAGTTGCAGCGCCGGCTGCTGCCGTCAGCCACGAAGCGGCCAGTGACGAAATCACCGATGCCGAATTCGAGTCGCTGCTCGACCAACTGCACGGCAAGGGCACCTTCCAGGCCGACGCCCTGCCTGCCGCGAAGGCGGCACCTGCCGAGGTGGCGCCTGACAGCACCGCCAGCGCCACCAGCGACGAAATCAGCGAGCATGAATTCGAAGCGCTGCTGGACCAGTTGCATGGCAAGGGCAAATTCGGCGGTGACGTCGCAGCAGTCCAGGCACCGCCTGCGGCCAAGGCGCCGGCAGCGGCCAAGCCGCAAAGCCCGGCGGCCGCCAAGCCAGCTGCGGCTCCTGCACCTGCGCCAGTGCCCGCGGCTGCGAGCAAACCTGCCGCAGCTGCGCGCACGCCGGCCCCGGTCGCCGACAAGCATGCGGTCAGCGAAGCGGAAACCACCGTACGCGTCGACACGGCGCGCCTGGACGAGATCATGAACATGGTCGGCGAACTGGTGCTGGTGCGTAACCGCCTGGTGCGCCTGGGCCTGAACAGCGGCGACGAGGCCATGTCCAAGGCCGTGTCCAACCTCGACGTGGTCACCGCCGACCTGCAGACCGCGGTGATGAAAACTCGCATGCAGCCGATCAAGAAAGTGTTCGGCCGCTTCCCGCGCCTGGTTCGCGACCTGGCGCGCCAGTTGAAGAAAGAGATCAATCTCGAGCTGGTCGGTGAAGAAACCGACCTCGACAAGAACCTGGTCGAGGCCCTGGCCGACCCGTTGGTGCACTTGGTGCGCAACGCCGTCGACCATGGTATCGAGATGCCCGATGAGCGCGATGCCGCAGGCAAGCCGCGCACGGGCCGCGTGGTGCTGTCGGCCGAGCAGGAAGGCGACCACATCCTGTTGTCGATTTCCGACGACGGCAAGGGCATGGACCCGAACATCCTGCGGGCCAAGGCGGTGGAGAAGGGCCTGATGGACAAGGACGCCGCCGAGCGTCTGAGCGAGTCGGACTGCTACAACCTGATCTTCGCCCCGGGGTTCTCGACCAAGACCGAGATTTCCGACGTGTCCGGGCGTGGCGTGGGCATGGACGTGGTGAAGACCAAGATCTCCCAGCTCAACGGTTCGATCAACATCTTCTCGGCCAAGGGCCAGGGCTCGAAGATCGTCATCAAGGTGCCGCTGACCCTGGCGATCATGCCCACCCTGATGGTGATGCTGGGCAACCAGGCATTCGCCTTCCCGCTGGTCAACGTCAACGAGATCTTCCACCTCGACCTGTCGCGTACCAATGTGGTCGATGGCCAGGAAGTGGTGATCGTGCGCGACAAGGCACTGCCGTTGTTCTACCTCAAGCGCTGGCTGGTGCAAGGCCAGGTGCACGAAGAGCAGCACGAGGGCCACGTGGTGATCCTGTCGGTCGGCACCCAGCGCATCGGCTTTGTCGTCGATCAACTGGTAGGCCAGGAAGAAGTGGTAATCAAGCCGCTGGGCAAGATGCTGCAAGGTACCCCGGGCATGTCTGGGGCCACCATTACCGGTGACGGTCGTATTGCGTTGATTCTCGACGTCCCGAGCATGCTCAAGCGTTACGCCGCGCGGCGTATTTGATTTCGGTGGCGCACCTTGGCAGGTCGCGCCGCCTAATGGAGTGTTTATGGCAGTCAAGGTCCTGGTGGTGGATGATTCCGGTTTCTTCCGCCGCCGCGTCTCGGAGATCCTCTCGGCGGATCCGACGATCCAGGTAGTAGGTACCGCGACCAACGGCAAGGAAGCGATTGACCGGGCGCTGGCGCTCAAGCCCGATGTCATCACCATGGACTATGAAATGCCCATGATGGATGGCATCACTGCGGTGCGCCACATCATGCAGCGCTGCCCGACGCCGGTGTTGATGTTTTCCTCGCTGACCCATGAGGGCGCCCGGGTCACCCTCGATGCGCTGGACGCGGGGGCGGTGGACTACCTGCCGAAGAACTTCGAGGACATTTCGCGCAACCCCGACAAGGTCAAGCAACTGCTGTGCGAGAAAGTGCATACGCTGGCGCGCAGCAACCGCCGGTTTGGCAGTTACGCCAGCCCTGCGCCGGCCGCAACGCCGGCACCTGCCAGCAGCCATGCGCCGACGGCGGGTGTGGGCAGCCCGGCAGCGGCGCGCAGTGCGCTGCCGGCCCGGGCCCCGGCAGCCGCGCCGGCGCCGGCTGCGGCACCTAAACGCAAGCCGTACAAACTGGTGGCCATCGGTACCTCCACCGGCGGCCCGGTAGCCCTGCAGCGGGTCTTGACCCAGCTGCCGGCCAACTTCCCGGCACCGATCGTGCTGATCCAGCACATGCCGGCTGCGTTCACCAAGGCGTTTGCCGAACGCCTGGACAAACTGTGCCGCATCAGCGTCAAGGAAGCCGAGGACGGTGACATGCTGCGACCAGGCCTGGCCCTGCTGGCCCCGGGTGGCAAGCAGATGATGGTCGATGGCCGTGGCACGGTGAAGATCCTGCCTGGCGATGAGCGCTTGAACTACAAGCCGTGCGTGGACATCACCTTCGGCTCGGCGGCCAAGTCATATGGCGACAAGGTGCTGTCGGTGGTGCTGACCGGCATGGGTGCCGATGGCCGCGAAGGCGCGCGCCTGCTCAAGCAGGGCGGCAGTACGGTGTGGGCCCAGGATGAAGCCAGCTGTGTGATCTATGGCATGCCCATGGCCATCGTCAAGGCCAACCTGGCCGACGCGGTGTATAGCCTGGACGAGATCGGCAAGCACCTGGTAGAGGCCTGCGTCTGATGGATGTGCTGAGCCTGATCGGCCTGATCCTCGCCTTCGTTGCCATTGTCGGTGGCAACTTCCTCGAGGGTGGCCATGTCGGTGCCCTGGTCAATGGGCCGGCGGCATTGATCGTGCTGGGCGGCACCTTGGCGGCAGCACTGCTGCAGTCACCGCTGGCCTCGTTCAAGCGGGCCCTGCAGATTCTGCGCTGGATCCTGTTCCCGCCCAGGGTCGACCTGGCGGGTGGCATCGACCGGGTGGTGAACTGGAGCCTGACCGCGCGCAAGGAAGGCTTGCTGGGCCTGGAAGGGGTGGCCGACAGCGAGCCCGACCCGTATGCGCGCAAAGGCTTGCAGCTGCTGGTCGATGGCGCCGAGCCAGAAGCCATTCGCAGCATCCTCGAAGTCGATTTCCTGACCCAGGAAAGCCGCGATATCCAGGCGGCCAAGGTGTTCGAGAGCATGGGCGGGTACGCGCCTACCATCGGCATCATCGGTGCGGTCATGGGCCTGATCCACGTGATGGGCAACCTGGCCGACCCGTCGCAACTGGGCAATGGCATCGCCGTGGCCTTCGTCGCCACCATCTACGGTGTGGCCAGCGCCAACCTGGTGCTGCTGCCGATCGCCAACAAGCTCAAGGCCGTGGTCATGCGCCAGTCGCGCTACCGCGAAATGCTGCTCGAAGGCCTGTTGTCGATTGCCGAGGGCGAAAACCCGCGCTCCATCGAGCTGAAGCTGCAAGGCTTCATGGAGTAACCCATGCGCCGCCGCCGTCCTACCGAGGAACACGAAAACCACGAACGCTGGCTGGTGTCATACGCCGACTTCATTACCTTGCTGTTCGCATTTTTTGTGGTGATGTACTCGATTTCGTCGATCAACGAGGGCAAGTACAAGGTTATTTCCCAGGCGCTGCTCGGGGTGTTCAACGACCCTGAGCGCAGCATGAAGCCCATCCCCGTGGGCGAGGAGAAGCCATTGACCGTGCGCCCGGCCGAGCCGCTGGTCAACGACAGCGAGCAGACCGAAGCAGGCCTTGCGGCAACCAATACCGACCCGCTGAAGACCATCAGCGATGACGTGCGCGACGCCTTTGGCGACCTGATCAAAAGCAACCAGATGACCGTGCGCGGCAACGAACTGTGGATCGAGATCGAGCTCAATTCATCGCTGTTGTTCGGCAGTGGCGATGCCATGCCCAGCGACAAGGCGTTCGCCATCATCGAGAAGGTGGCCGATATTCTCAAGCCGTTCGCCAACCCGGTGCATGTCGAGGGTTTCACCGACAACCTGCCGATCCGCACCGCGCAGTACCCGACCAACTGGGAGCTGTCGTCGGCGCGGGCGGCGAGCATTGTGCGCCTGCTGGCCATGGAGGGGGTGAACCCGGCCCGCATGGCCTCGGTCGGCTATGGCGAGTACCAGCCGGTGGCCAGCAATGACACCGCCGATGGCCGGGCGCGCAACCGGCGGGTGGTGTTGGTGATTTCCCGTAACCTGGAAGTGCGCCGCAGCCTGACGGGCTCGGGCAGCGCCAATGCAACACCGGATGCTGCCCTGCGCCGGGCTGGCACACAAAGTGCACCGGCTACGCCAGCAAAGGTGGCGGGGCAGTGATTCGTCAATTCTCTGGCACTGCTACAAGCACAATTTTGACTGTGACGCCGTCCCCTGTGGGAGCGGGCGAGCCCGCGAAGCAGGCGACGCGGTGATTGGCACCGGCTTCGTCGGTGTTCGTGGGCTCGCCCGCTGCCACATCGATCGCACGCGCTTTCAAATCAATACATAGAGTTTGCTTGATGAGAGTCTGGGCAGTAGCCAATCAAAAAGGTGGCGTCGGCAAGACCACCACGACCATCGCTTTGGCCGGCCTGCTGGCCGAGGCCGGCAAGCGCGTGGTCGTCGTCGACCTGGACCCGCACGGTTCGATGACCAGTTACTTCGGCCACAACCCTGATGCCCTCGAGCACAGTTGCTACGACCTGTTCCTGCACAAAGGCAGCGTGCCTGAGGGCTTGCCGGGGCAACTGCTGCTGCCCACCAGCGACGAGCGGATTTCGCTGTTGCCGTCGAGCACCGCGCTGGCCGTGCTGGAGCGCCAGTCGCCGGGGCAGAATGGCCTGGGCCTGGTGATCGCCAAGAGTCTGGCGCAGTTGTGGCAGGATTTCGACTTTGCCTTGATCGACAGCCCACCCTTGCTCGGCGTGCTGATGGTCAATGCCCTGGCCGCCAGCCAGCAGTTGGTGATCCCGGTGCAAACCGAGTTTCTTGCGGTGAAGGGGCTTGAGCGCATGGTCGCGACCCTGGCCATGGTCAACCGGTCACGCAAGCAGGCGCTGCCGTACCAGATCGTGCCGACACTGTTCGACCGCCGCACCCAGGCCTCGCTGGGCACCCTCAAGCTGCTGCGTGACACCTACGGCCAGCATGTATGGCAGGGCTACATCCCGGTCGATACGCGCCTGCGCGACGCCAGCCGCAAGGGCGTGACGCCTTCGCAGTTCGACGCCAAGAGCCGTGGGCTGGTCGCCTACCGGGCACTGCTCAAGCACCTGTTGACCTACAAACCCGCAGCGCAGGTGGCCTGATGACCCAGACCCGGTACACCGGCACCCGGCCACAGATGGCCTTGCAATCGTATCTGGATGGCCTGCTGCAGGAGGCCACCGAAGACGAGGCGCTGTTGCAGGCACCCGTGGAGCCCGCTGCAGCCGATGAGTTCGCTGAAGCCGTGCGCGAGGAGCAGGCCCGCGATGCCCGCCAGCCGCAACCTGCCGAACCGCTCGTGGCCGTTGCCCGCCCTGCGCCTCGGCCTTTCGCCGAACCCCGCCTGGCGGTATTGCCCAGCGTGATGCCGGTCGACCCGCCGGTGGTGACGGTGGTGGAGCAGGAGGTGGTGGCCGAGGCGGCCATTCCAGTGCTGGTCGAAGCGCCTGCGCTGGAACCGGCGCTGCCACTGGTCGACGTGCACCTGCCAGCGCCGCCCGTGCCACCGGCCACTGTCGACGGCCGCCCGGCCTGGGCCGCCGAACCCTTCGAATGCCTGTTGTTCGATGTCGCCGGCCTGACCCTGGCCGTACCACTGGTGTGCCTGGGCTCGATCTACACCCTGGCCGGCCAGGAGCTGACACCGCTGTTCGGTCAGCCCGAATGGTTCCTTGGCATCCTTACCTGCCAGGCGGGCAACCTCAAGGTCCTGGATACGGCGCGCTGGGTGATGCCCGACCGCTACCGCGACGATTTCCGCCAGGGCCTGCAGTACGTGATTTCGGTGCAGGGCTACGAATGGGGGCTGGCCGTGCACCAGGTCAGCCGTTCGTTGCGCCTGGACCCGTCGGAAATCAAGTGGCGCAGCCAGCGTGGCCAGCGCCCGTGGTTGGCCGGCACGGTTATTGAACACATGTGTGCATTGCTCGACGTTGCCGCGCTGGCCGAGCTGATCGCCAGCGGCGCGGTCAAGCAGCTGCACGACAAACAAATGACACCGAACACAACCGCCAGAAAGCGGATTTAGAGGGCTAGGGGAATGAAAAAGTCGTCTGCACAAGGTTCTGAAGATCCAATCCTGCAGTGGGTAACCTTCCGGCTGGACAACGAGTCCTACGGCATCAACGTGATGCAGGTGCAGGAAGTGCTGCGCTACACAGAGATCGCGCCGGTGCCGGGTGCGCCCAGCTATGTGCTGGGCATCATCAACCTGCGAGGCAACGTGGTAACGGTGATCGATACCCGCCAGCGCTTTGGCCTGATGCCGACCGAAGTCACCGACAACACCCGTATCGTCATCATCGAGGCCGACAAGCAAGTGGTCGGTATCCTGGTCGACAGCGTGGCCGAGGTGGTCTACCTGCGCCAGTCGGAAATCGAAACCGCGCCGAACGTGGGTAACGAGGAGTCGGCCAAGTTCATCCAGGGCGTGTGCAACAAGAACGGCGAGCTGCTGATCCTGGTCGAACTGGACAAGATGATGACTGAGGAAGAGTGGTCCGAGCTGGAGAACATCTGAGTTGATCTTCGAGGTTGCGGTAATCTTTCTGGCGTTGCTGTGGGCCTTGAGCCTCTGGTTCTTCCTCAACTACAGCAAACGCCAGCGCGAAGTGGCCGCGCAGCAGGCCGTGGGCGATGCCCTGCGCGACCAGCGCATCAAGGACCTCGCCAAACGCCTGGATGACTACCAGAACGTCACGGTGCGCATGGGGGACGCGCTGCACGAGCTGAACGTGGCGGTTGCCCCCTTGCCGGACCGGATCCAGCAACTGGAGCAACGCGACCCTCATAACGTGACGTTTTCCCAGGCAGCCAAGCTGGTCGGCATGGGCGCCAGCATCGCCGAGCTGACCGAGAGCTGCGGCCTGACCCAGGCCGAGGCAGAGCTGATGAGCAAGCTGCACCGTAGTGACTGAGCCTGGCGGGCCGCTTCAAGGCCCGGTCAGGCCTGCGCCCAGGCTCAGGTCTGGACCCAGGAGTGATTGCCGCCGACCGTGGCGATGCGGTTGAGCGGCAATTGCTGGTGCACGGCCTCCCTCAGCGCGCTGGTGTTGATGAAGGTGGCGGTATTGATGCGCGGGATGTTGTACAGGTTGACCATCTGGCGCAAGGTTGCGAGGTTGGGCAATTGCTGGTCGATCACGTCGCTGAGCAGGCGCGGGCCGGTCAGGTAGCTCAGGCGGCTGGCATAACGGTAGAAGTTCGAGGGGTCTTCGGCCAGGCTGGGCCTGTGGTCATAGAAGTCCAAATGCAGGCGGAAGCGTGCGTGCATTTCCTCGCTGATCGCCTCCAGGGTCGGGTTGCCAGGGTGGCTACCGATCTGGCTGGTGTTGTACAGGCAGTTCATGCTCAGTTTCTCGTTGGCCATCGGCGGCGCCAGCAGCAAGCCATCTGCCGGGATGCACAGCGCTACGTCTTGAATCGCTTCGGTGGGCGTTGCCGGTGGTTCCCCCAGCTGGGGTTGCCCGGCCTTGCCTGGCACCCGTAGCGTGTCGTCGACGTCCATGTACAGCCCCCCTTCATGGTGCAGCAGCGGGTAGCGCAGCACATCGCTTGCCGACGCATAGTTGGTGGCCACGCCACCATTGCCGTCCAGGGCCGCGTCGTACTGGGCATAGTACTTGGTTTGCTGGAATGCCCTGAAGAACGCTTGCTCTTCCAGGGGTAGCACCTGCAGCCCCGGCGCCTGTTCGGCCAGCAGACGCAGGTTTTCTTCGTGAGCGCCAGGGTTGGCCGTGGACAGGAACAGGCGCAGGCTGTAATCACTGTTTTCCAGCGCCGCGACATTGTGGGCAAGGTTGCTCAGCAAGGCCGGGCGCAAGGTCTTGTCACCTACCCAGAGGCAGGAAATCCGCTTGGGGATGGGCAAGCTGTTGGCGGGGGCGCGTGGGATTTCACCCGGCAGCACCAGGTCGATACCCAGCGCGCGCAGGGTGGCGGTGCGCATCGCATCGGTGACTACGCGCTCGCGGGGCTCGGGTACCAGGCCGCGAGCATCAGGGCTTGCCACGTAGCCAACGGGCTCAACGTCGTTGATGTCCTCGTCCAGGATGAAGGCATCCCGTTCAAGGTCATATACCACCTCCTTGATGTAGTCGTCGATCACCGATTCCAGGGTGTCCGGCATGCCGTTGTACCTCGGCCTGCGGATCACGGCGTCGGCGGTGAGCGGGTCGGCCTGCGGCAGCGGCGGGATCGGTTCGCAGATATGGAAGTAGGGCGCACCTTCGGGCGCCGGGGCTAGCAATACGGGGGGGCGCACCGGGCTCATTGGGTAACCGATCTGGTCGTTGAGCCGAATCGGCGGCACGAAGCCATCGCTTTTGAACGCGAACAGTGCCGAGGCTTTGGCCGCCCCAGTCAACAGCAATGGCACAGCATTGAACAGCCCCCAGGTGATGTTGGCGACACCGTCCTGCCGTGCCTGCAGGGTCTTGCCATTGATCGCCTCATCCAGGCCAAGGCCCAACTGCGCAATGCCGCCGAGCGCCAACACCGGTGCCAGGCCGGGCACCACCAGGCACAGCGGTGCCAGCAAGTTGAGGGTGGTGAGCAGGTAGCCCCGCCACTTGGCTTTGCTGACCTGGCTGTCGCTGGTGATGATGAAGTCGGCGTCATCGAAGCTGCGTTGGCGTTGGCGCTCGGCCAGCGCCTGGAACAAGTCGCCGGTGATCCTCGGGTTGTAGCGGCTCGGCCGGTAGTTGACATAGGTGCGCGGCGGCCAGATACCGTCGTTGTTGAACATACCGTGCTCCGGTGGCAAGGCGTGGCGCCGGGGATATTCGGCCAGTCCATCGAGTGCGGTATCCAACCCGCTGAAATCCACGCCCTGCGGCCTGTCGGCCAGGCGGAAATGCTGTTTCAGGGCTTCACGCTTGAGCGGGTCTTTGCATTGCTCGCCAATCCAGTCTTTCAGCGCGTTTTCACTGGCGAACTCCAGCAAGGGTGAACTGTTGCCAGGTATGTAGAGCACTGTCAGGTCCGTGCCTGGGTTGCACAGGTACAGCAGGTCGGTGGCGGCGTAGCCATAGATGCTCAGGGTGCTCATGCGCAGCTTGTCGACCCGCGGCATCAAATCGGCCGCTTGCCACAGCAGTTTACGTGCCGCTTCGCTGAGGCTGCCTTCGCTGACCTGCTTGTTGCAGGCGGCAATGAAATTGAGCTTGCACGCCAGGCGGTGGGCGCCCATATGGTCGCGCCAGTAGGTGTGCAGGGTATTCTTGAAGGGTGCCTGGAAGTCCAGGTTCTCGATGAACTGCTGGAAGCTTTCGGCGGCTATCGGCACATGGGTGGTGGCGTCGTAGCGCGCTGGTTCGGTGCGGTGGAACAGCCCGTTGAACACCGAAAACTCGGCGCCATAGTGGTTGAAACCCCGGGCGGGCAGGGCGTTGACGATCCGCACCGGGCTTTCTGGCAAGGTGCCAGCCCAGGGCGCACGGAACAAGGCGCCGAACAGGTCGTTATTGCTTTCGCCCTGCCAGTTGCTGAGCACGGCCTGGGTCAGGCTGACGCATTGCCTGACCTCTGCCAGGCTGCCGCCTTTGTGGTCGGAACGGTAGTGCAGGGTCACCACATCGACCCGGTCGAGGTCGAGGTGGTGGCCCTGCTCGGCGAACCATTGCCTGACGGCCTGACTGGCCTGCCGATCGGGCCGAGGGACATGGTTCAGATGATCGCGGACATAGTGCACGCCAGTGGCGTTGATCCCGGTAGTGCGCATCGTGGTTACCTTGCGTGAGTGGGTGCTGCAAGGTTGCTGGATCACGCTGCACGCCAGTGGTAGATAACTACATACGCCCGCTATCACCCTTCAGTTCTGTTCCCAGCTATGTGCCCGGCCAGCCTCGAAGAAACGGTCGAGCGGCACATGCTCACGGATCAGTCGGGTCAACTGGCTGGTGTCCAGGGCGCCGTGAATGTCGTAGATGGGGGAAACCAGCAGCCTGCACATTTCGCGCAACTGCCGTAGCCAGGGCAGGCGCGCGTCGATCACGTCATTGAGTACCCCCGGCCCGCTCAAGCGGCTGAGGCGGCGGGCATAAGCGTTGAAGGCCACAGGGTTGAAGACCCGGTCGGGCCGTTCGGTGTAGAACGTCGGGTCTTGCTGGAAGCGTTGCAGGATCGCCTCGGAAATGGCGTCCAGGGTGGGATTGCCCGGGTGGCTGCCGATCATGCTGCTGTTGTACTGAATGTAGAAACCCAGTTGGTCATTGCAAACCGGGGGGTACAAAAGCAAGCCATCGGCGGTCGTGCGCAAGGTCTGGCTGGCCAGCGGTGGGTTGCCTGGCCCCGAAGCGGCGTTGAGCAGCCGGTCGTCGGCATCCAGATAGAACCCACCGATCTGCTTGAGCATGCGGTAGCGCAGGATGTCGCTGGCCGAGCTGAAATTGGTGATGCCTGGGTTGGTGATCCCCAGCGCCGCCTGGTACTGGGCGAAATAGGGCGAACTGGCGAACGCCTGGTAGAACGGTTGATCCTCGAGCGGCAGGACGCTCATGTGGAGTGTCCTGCTCCTGAGCAGCGTGAGGTTGGCGCTATAGGCCCTCGGGCTCTGCCGCGAAAGGAACAGTTGGTACTGGTACCCAGTGTCTTCCAGGGCTTCGGCATTGTGCACCAGCGCCTCCAGGAAAACCGGGGAAATGGCCTTGTCACCCACCCATAGACTGGAAACGATGCGCGGAATTGGCGTGCGCTCCAGGGTGTCGAAGTGCGTGTAGTCCATGGGTAGATCCAGCTGGATACCTAGCTGCCGTAGGGTGCCCATGCGCTGTGCGTCGGTGACGACCCGCTGGGCGTCGGCAATCCGCACCAGAGCTGCTGATCCGCCGCTGTCGATTACCCAGCGCTCAGGTGTGGGTTGCCTGTATTCAGAGAGCTTGATGAAACTGTCGGTGTGCAGGTCATACACCACGGGTTGCGTCTTGATGCCCTGGGGCGCCTGGAATGTACCCTCGAAGTAGTGGCCCAGATTATCCCCCACGCGGGTCACCACTACACTTTGCGAGCCTGTCGTAATCCGCACCGTGTCACGGAACGCCGCTTGTGCCGGTACCAGCTGCAACGCATCCGTTGGCACGCTTACAATGGCCGCTTCGCCCAGCACATCCGCCAACTGGGTCGGCCGTAGCAAACCTGGCAAACGGTAGTGGAACGCCTGGCTGGCGCGGGCGATGCCGATGGGCAAGGGCAAGGCATTGAACAGGCCGAAGACCTGGTTTTCGACCCCCTCGACCTTTTCGTCCAGCGAGTGGCCGTTGATCACCTGGTCCATGCCCAGGCTGAATTGTGCCACGCCGCCCACCACCATCACCGGCAGAAGCTCGGGTACCACCACGCATAAAGGCGCCAGCAGGCACTGGGCAACGTTCAGGTAGCTGCCCCAGTGCGTCTTGTTGACCTGGCGGTTGGTGATGACGCGGTAATCCAGGTCATCGTAGCTGCGCTGTTTCTGGCGATCGGCCAAGTGGTCGAACAGGTTACCTTCGATAGGCAAGCTGTGGGTGGGCGATCCGAATTCGATCGTCTCTTCAGGGTCCCATATACCACTGGTGGCAAAGCCAGGTTGATCGTCGGGCAGGCGATGCGCAGCGGGATAGCAGCCCAGCCCTTTCAAGGCCGTGACGAGGCCGCTGAATTCCAGCCCGTCCGCCCAGTCCGCGGGCGAGAAGCATTGCTGCAGCCACTCGCGGCGGGTTGGGTCTTTGCATTGCTCGGCAAACCAGTGCTTGAGCGCAGACAGGTCCGGGAACTCGTGCAGGGGCGACGCGTTGCCCGGCAAATAAAGGACGACGGTGCTGCTGTCGTCGGCCTTTATGTAGATGATCGATGTACTGTGATAACCGTACACATTCAGCAGGCGGGTGGTTATCGCCCGCGTGTCCAGGGGCAACAGGCCGGCGGCCTGCCAGGCCAGGCGCCAGGCAGGGACACTCAGGCTACCCTCACTGACTTGGTTGTTGCAGGCGGTGATGAAGGCAATTTCCAGTGCGCGTGCGTAGTCTGTCCGGCTCTGCTGCCAATAGCTGTCCAGTTGCGCCTTCAGCCGTTCGTGCAGGTGCAAACCCCATACATAGTCCTGGAAGACTTCGGCGCGGATGGGCAGCAGTGTCGCCGGGCTGACCTCCTTTTCCGGGGTACGCCGATACAGGCCGTTGAAGATCAGGTAGGACATCGCGTTGGAAAGCAGGGGGGGTGGCCGCATACGGTCGACAAATGTCACCGCGTGCAGCGGCGCCATACCCGCCCAATCGCCAAAGTGGAATCCGCCACTGCCTGTACAGGGTTCCCCTTGCCAGTTGGCCAGCAGGGCGTCGGTCAGGCTGACGCGTTGAATCACCTTGGCCTGAGGGGGGAGCCAGGGCTGGCCTTCTTCGCGCTCTGCGTCCTGGTAGTGGAACGTGACGACGTCGATATCCGCGGGGGACAGGAGCACACCGCGTTGCGCTAGCCAATCGCGCAAAAGCTTGTCGGCCAATGTGTCCGGGCGCGGCATCTGGGCCAGCGCGCTGTGCAACAGGCGCTGCTTCATGGGTTGTGGGAAGTTCATCGTTGGGTGTCCGTGGCTATCGGGCGTTGCAGGGTAGCCAGCGGGCACACCGGTCAAGTGCTAATTAATGCTGTCATCCCCTGGCAGCACGTTCATCGGCGAAGGCGCAGGGGTAATGTCGCGCTCGCCCGGCGGTTCGTCGTCGAAGCCCACGGGCACCTTGCCACGCAGTTGCCAGGCAAAGGCGATGATTTCGGCGATGGTCAGGTACAGCGCCTCAGGGATCTGCTCGCCCAGTTCCAGGCGCGCCAGCAAGCGTACGAGTTCGGCGTTTTCATAGATCGGAACCTCGTGCTCGCGGGCCAGGGCCAGTATGGCCTCGGCTACGCTGTCGTCACCTTTGGCCGTCAGGCTCGGCGCCTGCTGGCCATCGTAGCTCAAGGCAATGGCCTGGCGGGGTTGTTGGTCGTTCATGCGTTTTCGTCCACCCAGCGTTGTTCTACTCGGGTACGGGGCCCTTGCGGTGGGATGCCCGCGCGGCATTCCAGGTCGCCGACCTCCAGGCCGCGGGCAAGCAAGCGTTCGCGCAGGCTGCCCAGCTGGCTGTCGATCAGGCGCGCCGTCGGCTCGCGCTCGGCCCACAGCTGGCCCGACAGCTGCCCTTGATTCAACTGGGCCTGGACCTGCATGGGGCCCAGCGGGGGCAGGTCGAAAGCCAGGTCGATACGCCAAAGGGCTCGCAGCGAGTCTGCTGCTTCCTTTTCACGATCGGCCTGCTGGCGCGGCGTTTCTTCGCGCTGCAGTTTGACCTGCAAGGGAATGAACTCCTGGCCGTGGCGAATCGGCACTTCGGTTTGCCACGTGGTCTGCAGGTTGCCGTTTTCCAGTGTGCCGCTTTGTTGCAGGCTGCTCATGGCGTGGCTCTGCAGGCGGGAAATGGCCGCAGCGGCCAGGCGCAGCAGCTGTTGCAGGTCGCCTTCGTCTTCCAGCGCATTCAGCAACCGCGACGGCAGCGGGAATGCCCCGGGCTGTGGCTTGGGGCTGACCCGTTCGAGCAGGCCCAGGGCTCCGCGTGCCACGGCGGGCATGGTCACGGCCAGGCTGTCCGGAGCCAGGCTTGGCGTGCCGGGCGGCAGGTTCGGTGCCTGCGCCACCAGCCGCAGCAGGTGGGCCTTGAGGTCGGTGGCGACAGCGGCTGGGTAGCCCCCCAGCAATTTTGCTTCAAGGAAGGCGCCGCTGTTGCCCAGGGCTTGTGCCACGCCTTTGGCGTCCGCCAGTTGCCGTACGTCCGGCAGGCCGGCCAGCAGGCGTTCGGCGCTGGCGCGCAGGTCGCCAGGGGCATCGGCGCTGCGGGTGAGCTGCTGCAGCGCGTCGAGCAGGCCGGGCAGCGAGGCCTGGCGGTTCTGTTGGGTCATTAGCTGCTGAGCGATGCTCAGTTGGTCCTGCCTGCCGCTCAGTGGTACGAAGCGCAGTGACTGATCACCTTGCACCAGCGCGCTGAGCAGGCTGCCAACCGCCAGCGGGCGCGGGCTGTCGACGCTCAGGGTGGCGCCGGCCTGGGCGCTGTTGAGCAAACTGATCAGTGCCCGATAGACCGGCGCCTGCCCAGGCGCCTGGGCCAATGCCTGGTTGGTCAGGACCTTGCCTTGCAGGAGCGTGCCGACAGGTACCTCGCGGGTATCCAGGCGGGTCAGGGTGGCGACCTGGCTGGCTGTGGCCTGCTGCAATAAAATGGCCAGGCGATTGCCTTCGGTCTGGCTGACGGTAACCTGGCTACCTGGGGCGAGGGGTTGGCCGGCGCTGGCCTGCAGTTGGGTCTGTGCGCCGTTGGCCTGGACCAGCCGCAGGAGCAGCTGGAACTCCTGGCCGCTCTGGCGCAACGCCAGCACTTGGGCTTGCGCGGTTTCGCCGGGCGCCAGCAAACCAGGCTGGGGCTGGACCAGGCGCAGGACCTCGCCGGTCATGGCCGCCTTGGTGGCTTGGTTGCCAAGCGCAGTTTGTGCGCCGAGACTATTGATTTCAGTCATGATTGTATACAACCTGTCGGACCCGGCCTCTTGGCAGCGCAGCGGCGCGTGCAATAATGCCGACCGCCCGTGGTTGCCAGTATAACGGCAGCGCACCGGGCGACTTGAGACACGGGCTTCAGGTTGGCTCGCCTGCCAACCAGGCAACACCGACCTGAGGCCCTCTACACATAAGGCGAAACCGTGACCTTCCACCTCCAAGCCGCAGGCCTGGCCTGCGAGCGCGACTGGCGCCTGCTGTTCGAGCAACTCGATTTCGAACTGGGCGCGGGCGACATGCTGCAGATCAGTGGGCCCAACGGCAGTGGCAAGACCAGCCTGCTGCGCCTGTTGGCCGGGCTGATGCAGCCAACCGCCGGGCAGATTCTGCTGGGGGGCAAGCCGTTGGCTGAGCAGCGTCATGCCATGGCCAGCCTCCTGCTATGGATTGGCCATGCCGCCGGCATCAAGGACCTGCTGACCGCCGAGGAAAACCTCACCTGGCTGTGCGCCCTGCATCAACCGGCCAGCCGCGACGCTATCTGGGCGGCGCTGGCGGCGGTGGGCCTGCGCGGGTTCGAAGACGTGCCTTGCCACACCCTGTCGGCCGGCCAGCAGCGCCGCGTGGCCCTGGCCCGCTTGCACCTGGCCGGGCCGCCGCTGTGGATTCTCGATGAGCCGTTCACCGCCCTCGACAAGCAAGGCGTGGCGCAACTGGAAGCACACCTGGCGGCGCACTGCGAGCAAGGCGGCACCGTCGTGCTGACCACCCACCATACGCTGACGCGCAAGCCAGGCGGTTACCGTGAACTGAACCTGGGGCAATGGGCGGCATGAGCGTATTCATCCTGTTGCTGCGCCGTGAAGCGCGCCTGTTGTTCCGGCGCCCGGCCGAATTGGCCAACCCGCTGGTGTTCTTCGCCATCGTCGTTGCCCTGTTCCCGCTGGCGGTTGGCCCCGAGAGCCAATTGTTGCAAACCTTGTCGCCGGGCCTGGTGTGGGTGGCCGCGTTGCTGGCGGTGCTGCTGTCGCTGGACGGCCTGTTCCGCAGTGATTTCGAGGACGGCTCGCTGGAGCAGTGGGTGCTGTCGCCGCACCCGCTGGCGCTGCTGGTGCTAGCCAAGGTGCTGGCGCACTGGATCTTTTCCGGGCTGGCGCTGGTATTGTTGGCGCCGCTGCTGGCCTTGATGCTCGGCTTGCCCGGCCATTGCCTGCCGGTGCTGCTTGCTTCACTGCTGCTGGGTACGCCAGTGCTGAGCTTGCTGGGTGCGGTAGGCGCGGCGCTGACCGTTGGCCTCAAGCGCGGTGGTTTGTTACTGGCGTTGCTGATTTTGCCGTTGTATATCCCTGTATTGATCCTGGGCAGTGGTGCGTTGCAAGCGGCGTTGCAGAATATGCCGGCAACCGGCCATTTGCTCTGGCTCGCCAGCCTCACCGCCCTGGCCGTGACCCTGGCACCCTTTGCGATAGCGGCCGGGCTGAAGATCAGCGTCGGCGAATAACGAGTCCCGGGCTCTCAAGCCCGGCAAATACCCTGGATGTACCCTGATGAAAATAAGCTGGACGTGGTTCCACAAGCTGGGCTCCCCGAAATGGTTCTATGCCATCAGCGGCCGCATGCTCCCATGGCTGGCCTCTGCCGCCGTGCTTCTGCTGCTGGTCGGCATCACCTGGGGCCTGGCCTTCGCCCCCCAGGACTACCAGCAAGGCAACAGCTTCCGCATCATCTATATCCACGTGCCGGCGGCGATGCTGGCGCAGTCCTGCTATGTGCTGCTGGCCGTGGCCGGGGTGGTGGGGCTGGTGTGGAAGATGAAGCTGGCCGATGTCGCCCTGCAATGTGCCGCCCCGATCGGCGCCTGGATGACCGCGGTGGCGCTGGTCACCGGTGCCATCTGGGGCAAGCCGACCTGGGGCAGTTGGTGGGTGTGGGATGCCCGACTTACGTCCATGCTTATCCTGCTGTTCCTGTACTTCGGCATTATTGCGCTGGGCCAGGCGATCAGTAATCGTGACAGCGCAGCCAAAGCCTGTGCGGTACTGGCGATCGTCGGCGTGGTGAACATCCCGATCATCAAGTACTCGGTGGAGTGGTGGAACACGCTGCACCAGGGCGCCACCTTCACCCTCACCGAAAAACCGGCGATGCCGGCAGAAATGTGGCTGCCGCTGCTGTGCACGGCGCTGGGTTTCTACTGCTTCTTCGGCGCTGTGCTGCTGCTGCGCATGCGCCTGGAAGTATTAAAGCGCGAGGCGCGCGCCAGTTGGGTCAAGGACGAAGTCTTGAACAGCCTTGGGCGGAGGGCCGCACCATGAGCTTTGCCACCTTCGGCGAATTCCTTGCCATGGGCCACCACGGCCTGTACGTGTGGTCCGCCTATGGCATCTGCCTGGTGGTGCTGGCGCTGAATGTCGCCGCGCCGCTGCTGGCTCGCCGTCGCTACCTGCAAGAAGAGGCGCGCCGTTTGCGCCGGGAGAACAACCAGTGAATCCGCAGCGCAAGAAACGCCTGTTGCTCATCGCCGGCCTGTTGGTCGGCGTCGGGGTTGCCGTCGGCTTTGCCTTGAGCGCACTGCAGCAGAACATCAACCTGTTCTATACCCCCACTCAAATTGCCAATGGCGAAGCGCCGCTGGACACCCGTATCCGCGCGGGCGGCATGGTCGAGAAAGGCTCTGTGCAACGCTCGTCCGACTCGCTGGACGTACGCTTCGTGGTCACCGACTTCAACAAATCGGTGCCAATCACCTACCGCGGCATTCTGCCCGACCTGTTCCGCGAAGGGCAGGGCATCGTCGCCCTGGGCAAGCTCAATGACCAGGGCGTGGTGGTAGCCGATGAAGTCCTGGCCAAGCATGACGAGAAATATATGCCGCCCGAGGTTACCAAGGCCCTCAAGGAAAGCGGCCAGGCAGCCGCTGGCGGGGGGAGCAAGCCATGAACGCCGCACTGGTGATACCTGAACTGGGCCAGCTGGCGATGATCCTGGCCATCTGCTTTGCAGCTGTGCAGGCCAGCGTGCCGCTGCTTGGCGCCTGGCGCGGCGACAGCCTGTGGATGAGCCTGGCACGGCCTGCGGCCTGGGGGCAGTTCGCGTTCCTGGCGTTCGCCTTCGCCTGCCTGACCCACGCCTTCATGACCGACAACTTTTCGGTGGCCTACGTGGCCAGCAACTCCAACAGCGCCTTGCCGTGGTACTACAAGTTCAGCGCCGTGTGGGGCGCCCACGAAGGCTCTTTGCTGTTGTGGGCGCTGATTCTCGGTGGCTGGACCTTTGCCGTGTCGGTGTTCTCGCGGCAGTTGCCGCAGGTGATGCTGGCCCGCGTGCTGGCAGTGATGGGCATGATCAGCGTAGGTTTCCTGAGCTTTCTGATCATCACCTCCAACCCGTTCCAGCGCATGCTGCCGCAGGTGCCGACCGACGGCCGCGACCTCAACCCGCTGCTGCAGGACTTCGGCCTGATCGTGCACCCGCCCATGCTGTACATGGGCTACGTGGGCTTCTCGGTGGCCTTTGCCTTCGCCATCGCCGCCTTGCTCGGTGGCCGCCTGGATGCCGCCTGGGCGCGCTGGTCGCGGCCATGGACCATCGTCGCCTGGGCGTTTCTGGGGGTGGGCATTACCCTGGGCTCATGGTGGGCCTACTATGAACTGGGCTGGGGTGGCTGGTGGTTCTGGGACCCGGTGGAAAACGCCTCGTTCATGCCCTGGCTGGTGGGCACTGCGCTGATCCACTCGCTGGCGGTGACCGAAAAGCGCGGGGTGTTCAAGAGCTGGACCGTGCTCCTGGCGATTGCCGCGTTCTCGCTGAGCCTGCTGGGCACCTTCCTGGTGCGTTCCGGCGTGCTGACCTCGGTGCACGCGTTTGCCGCAGACCCGTCGCGGGGCATTTTCATCCTGATCTTCCTGCTGTTCGTGGTCGGGGGGTCGCTGACCTTGTTCGCCCTGCGCGCGCCGGTGGTCAAAAGCCAGGTGGGCTTTGCCCTGTGGTCGCGGGAAACACTGCTGCTGGCCAATAACCTGGTGCTGGTGGTGGCGGCATCCATGATCCTGCTCGGCACCCTTTACCCCCTGGTGCTCGATGCCCTTACCGGGGCCAAGTTGTCGGTGGGCCCACCGTATTTCAATGCGTTGTTCCTGCCGTTGATGGCGCTGCTGATGGTGGTGTTGAGCATTGGCGTGGTGGTGCGCTGGAAGGACACCCCGGGCAAATGGCTGGTGAGCATGATGAGCCCGGTGCTGGTGGGCAGCGCCATCCTTGCACCGCTGGCCGGCCTGATCGTCGATGACTTCGACTGGCCGACGCTGACTGCCTTCGCCCTGGCTGCCTGGGTGGTGCTCGGCGGGCTGCGTGACATCCTCGACAAGACGCGCCACAAGGGGCTGGTCAAGGGCCTGCCGGGGCTGGGCCGCAGTTACTGGGGCATGCAGCTGGCGCACCTGGGCCTGGCGGTGTGCGCGCTGGGCGTGGTGTTGTCGAGCAACAACAGCGCCGAACGCGACCTGCGCATGGCGCCGGGCGAGAGCGTCGAGTTGGGTGGCTACCACTTCCTGTTCGAAGGTGCCAAGCACTTCGAAGGGCCCAACTTCATCTCCGACAAAGGCACGATCGTGGTCAGCCGCGATGGCCGGGCTGTGACCACCCTGCACCCGGAAAAACGCCTGTACACCGTGCAGCAGTCGATGATGACCGAAGCCGGCATCGATGCCGGCTTCACCCGCGACCTGTACGTGGCCCTCGGCGAGCCGCTGGAGAACGGCGCCTGGGCGGTGCGCGTGCATATCAAGCCTTATGTCCGCTGGATCTGGCTGGGCGGTCTGTTGACTGGCCTGGGCGGGTTGCTGGCGGCCCTCGACCGGCGCTACCGCGTCAAGGTCAAGACCCGGGTGCGTGAAGCCCTGGGCGTGTCTGGAGCAGCTGCATGAAGCGTTGGATCATGGTAGTGCCCCTGGCAGTGTTCCTGCTGGTGGCGGTGTTTCTCTACAAGGGCTTGTTCCTCAAGCCAGACGAGCTGCCCTCGGCAATGATCGGCAAAGCGTTCCCGGCGTTTTCCCTGGCCTCGACCCAGGGCGACCGTACCCTGACCGAGGCTGACCTGCACGGCCGCCCGGCACTGGTCAACGTGTGGGCCACCTGGTGCCCGTCGTGCAAGGTGGAGCACCCGTACCTGAACCAGCTGGCGCAGCAGGGCGTGGTGATTCACGGGGTCAACTACAAGGACGACAACGCCGCAGCGCGCAAATGGCTGGCCGATTTCCACAACCCCTACCAGCTGGACATCCGTGACGAGCAGGGCAGCCTGGGCCTGGACCTGGGGGTGTACGGCGCGCCGGAAACATTCCTGATCGATGCCAAGGGCATCATCCGCTACAAGCATGTGGGCATCGTCGATGCCACGGTGTGGCGTGAGCAGCTGGCGCCGCTGTATCAGGGCCTGGTCGACGAGGCCACACCATGAGGCGTTGGCTGGCAGCGGTGCTGCTAGGCATGAGCCTGGCCAGTGTAGCCAAGGCGGCCATCGATACCTACCAGTTCCGCGACGAGGCAGAGCGCCAGCGTTACCAGGCGTTGACCAAGGAACTGCGCTGCCCCAAGTGCCAGAACCAGGACATTGCCGACTCCAACGCCCCCATCGCTGCCGACCTGCGCCGGGAGATCTTCCGCATGCTGGGCGAGGGCAAGAGCAACCAGCAGATCGTGGACTTCATGGTCGACCGCTATGGCGATTTCGTGCGCTACAAGCCGGCGCTCAGTGGCCGCACCTGGCTGCTGTGGTTCGGCCCAGGGCTGCTGCTGGCGGGCGGGTTCGTGGTGTTGGCGCTGATCGTGCGCCGGCGCCGTGGCAGTGCCACGCCAGGCACCGATGCATTGTCTGCTGAAGAACGCGAGCGTCTCGCCAAACTGCTGGAAAAAGAACCGACCCATGATTGAATTCTGGCTTAGCGCGGGCCTGTTGTTGCTCGCTGCCCTCAGCTTCCTGCTGATTCCGATCCTGCGTGGCCGTCGTCGCCAACAGGAAGAAGACCGTACCGCCCTGAACGTGGCCCTGTATCAGGAGCGGGTCGCCGAACTGGCTGCGCAGCAGGCTGCCGGGGTACTGGACGCAGCGCAGTTGGCCCAGGGCCGCGACGAAGCCGCCCGTGAACTGCTGGCCGACACCGAGGGCGCTGACGCCCCGCGCCAAGGCCACCTGGGCAAGGCACTCCCCCTGCTGGCCGCGGTGTTGGTGCCGGTGCTGGCGTTGGGGTTGTACCTGCATTTCGGCGCAGCCGACAAGGTGGCCCTGACCCAGGAGTTTGCCCAGGCGCCGAAGTCGATGGAGGAAATGACCACGCGCCTGGAGCGTGTGGTACAAGCCCAGCCAGACTCGGCCGAAGCCGTGTACTTCCTCGGCCGTGCCTACATGGCCGAGCAGCGCCCGGCAGATGCTGCGCGTACCTTTGAACGTGCCGTGGCCCTGGCCGGGCGTCAGCCAGAGCTGCTGGGGCAGTGGGCGCAAGCCCTGTATTTTGCTGCTGACAAACAGTGGAGCCCGCAGCTGCAGGCCCTCACCGACGAAGCCTTGAAGGCCGACCCCAACGAAGTTACCAGCCTGGGGCTGCGCGGTATCGCCGCTTTCGAAGGCGAGCGTTACCAGCAAGCCATCAATTACTGGCAGCGTTTGCTGGCGCAGTTGCCCGAGGGCGATGCATCGCGTGCGGCATTGCAAGGCGGCATCGACCGCGCTGCCGAGCGCCTGGGCAGCTCGCCGGCGCGGGCGAACGAACCCGCGCCGGTCGCTGCGCGCCTGAAGGTGCGGGTGGAACTGGCGGCGGCGTTGCAGGACAAGGTCAAGCCGGACGACACGGTGTTCATCTTCGCCCGCGCCAGCAATGGCCCACCGATGCCTTTGGCGGCCAAGCGGGTGACAGTGGCGCAGTTGCCGATCGAGGTGGAGCTGTCTGATGCGGACGCGATGATGCCGCAGATGAAACTGTCCGACTTTGCCGAAGTCCAACTGATGGCACGTGTGTCGCGTGCTGGCCAGCCGACCCAAGGTGAGTGGATCGGCCAAGGTGCACCCCTGTCCAGCGCGACTAAGGCTACCCAACACCTGACCATCGACAGCCCCGATCCGTAAGAGAGCAATGCCATGCACAGCGCCGTCCGCCTGACCCTGATTACCCTGGCCCTGGGTTTGTCTGCGTGTACGACGCAGCAGCCATACGAGCACCCCGAGCCGCCGATAGAGCGGGTGCCGCCCCAGGGGCCGGTGGTCAAGCCATTGCCCGGCGGCCAGCCTTCTACCCAGCCAGGCAAGCCGGCGGCCATTCCCAAGCCGATGCCGCGCACCTCGGCCAGCTTCGCGCCACCGCCGGGTGGTGCCAGCCACTGGGATCCGAAACTGGGCGTCTATGTGCTGGATAAACAACCCAACACGTTCTACCGGCAGCGGACCTACTACCGCTTCGACAATGGTTGGAGCTGGTCGCTGAGCCCGAATGGCCCTTGGCAGGAAACCGACAGCAGCGGGGTGCCAGGTGGGTTGGGGCGTGCATTCGCGCAGTAGCGCTTTTCCAAGACCCACGCTCCGCCGGGGTACCCGTACAGTACAGTTCAACCCGCAAATAGCGATTGACTGTACTGTAGTGTGAGTCCGCATAATGCCCCTTCGCGAACGGAGGTGGCATGCACAAGACAGTCCTGGTACTGGCGGAAACCGTCGATGATTACCTGCCTTTGCTGGAGCAGGCCGGTTACCGACTGATCCGTGCCCCATCACCCCAACAGCGGGCTGATGCCATTGGGCGCCACGCCAAACACACCCAGGCCCTGGTGCTGCGCAAGCTGCAGACATTCTTTGCCGGTGAGCCGGTATTGACGCCGGTACGCCCGTAACCCTATTCAGACATCTGCCTGGCAGCGCCCAGGCAACAAGGAGCGTGTGCATGCAACTCGAGATCTTCCAGGTCGATGCCTTTTCCGCTGAGCCGTTCGGCGGCAACCCGGCAGCGGTGATTCCCCTGCAAAGCTGGCTGCCGGACGATGTACTGCAACGCATTGCCGAAGAGAACAACCTGTCGGAAACCGCCTATTTCGTGCGCAATGGCGAAACCTACGACCTGCGCTGGTTCACCCCGGCCGTGGAAGTCGACCTGTGCGGCCACGCCACCTTGGCCTCGGCCTACGTGCTGTTCGAACAACTGGGCGAGCAGGCGCAGGTGCTGCGTTTCAATACCCGCAGTGGCGAACTGCGCGTCAGCCGCGGTGCGGACGGCCTGTTGGCCATGGACTTCCCGGCCAAGCAGCCACTCGCCGAAGACATGCCGCAGGGCCTGCTGCAAGCGCTGGGCCTGAGCCAGGCGCAGGCGCTGTACCGCAGTGACGACTATTTGGTGGTGATCGATGACGCATCGCTGCTCGATACCCTGAAGCCAGACTTCGTTGCACTGTCGGCCTTCGATGTGCGCGGCATTGCCGTGACTGCAGCAGGGCGTGGTTTTGATTTTGTCACCCGCTGGTTCGGCCCCAACGTGGGTGTGAACGAAGACCCGGTGACGGGTTCGGCGCATACCTCGCTCGCGCCAGTGTGGGCCGAGCGGCTGGGCAAGCAGGTGCTGGCGTGCGAGCAGGGCGGGGCGCGCAAAGGGCAGTTGCTGTGTGAAGTACCGGGTAATGGCCGGGTGATCATCAGCGGGCGGGCGGCGTTGTACCTGCGCGGAACTGTCTATATTTAACAGGCTGACACCGTCTGCCTGTAGGAGCGGCCTTGTGTCGCGATCGGGCCGCAACGCGGCCCCTCGATTTTCGCGTTGATGCGTCAATCCGGGGGCTGCTTTGCAGCCCATCGCGACACAAGGCCGCTCCCACATGGCCCAACCCCTGTTCAAGGAGCCAGCCATGGCCCTGGAAAAACACGGCACCTGCCTGTGCGGCGCCACCCGGCTTACCGTCACCGTCGACAATACCCACATCAGCGCCTGCCATTGCAGCATGTGCCGCAAGTGGACCGGTGGCCCGCTGCTGGTGGTTGATTGCAGCAAGCCCCCGTTGATCGAGGGGCGTGCACCCAGCGTTTATGACTCGTCGGACTGGGCACAGCGTGCTTTTTGCGGCCAGTGCGGCACGCACTTGTACTACCGGCTCAAGGCCAACGACTTCCATGCCATACCGGTCGGCCTGCTCGAGGGCGACCAGGACTGGGATTTCAACATGCAGATTTTCGTCGAAGAGAAACCCGCCTGGTACTGCTTCGCCAACCAGACCAAGGAACTGACCGGCGAGGAAGTCTTCGAGCAGAACAGCTGATTCAGGCCTGCGCCAGCAGCCACTCGGCAAACATTTGGGCGGTGTGCTGTGGTCGAAGCGCCAGCACGAAACACCACGCGCGCTTGCCAAACCGGTGCATTCCTGAGAAAAGGGCGGCTTTGTTTTCAAGCGTTGGAGTATGCCCGTGAGCCAAGAACTGCAGATCATCGAACTGGTCGAGGGGGACGGCAAAGCCGCCGTCAAAGGCGCCCTGATAACTACCCAGTACACCGGCTGGCTGGCCGATGGCAGTGAGTTCGATTCGTCCTGGTCGCGCGGCAAGCCGTTCCAGTGCGTGATCGGCACCGGCCGGGTGATCAAAGGCTGGGACTTGGGCCTGATGGGCATGCGCGTGGGCGGCAAACGCAAGCTGCTGGTACCGGCGCACCTAGGCTATGGCGAGCGAAGTGTGGGGGCGATTCCGCCGAATTCGGCCCTGACCTTCGAGATCGAGTTGCTGGAAGTGCTGACGCGGGATGATTGAGCGGCCGTGGACGCTGGTGTTCCTGCGCCATGCCGAGAAACCGGGCGAGGGCTTGGGCCAGTTGAACTGCCAGGGCCCCAACCGTGCGCTGGACCTGGCCACGCTGCTGCCCGACATGAGGGTTTTAGTCCTTGGCTGTGGCAGTGCAGCGGTTGGCCCAGGTGATGTGTTGGCCTGTGCCGGCCTCTTCGCGGGCACGCCCGCTCCCACAAGATAACCACAAGCCTGAAGGCTGTGGGGGCCCTGTGGGAGCGGGCGTGCCCGCGAAGAGGCCGGTACTGGCAACTAAAGGACTAGCGGCCGAACCGCATCGGCCAACCCACCACCTTCTTCACCCGCGGCGTGGCATAGGTGCGCACCTTGGAGGTACTCCACCCCATACGCACCAGCGACTCGGCAATGGTCACCGCCGCACTCACCCCATCCACCACCGGCACCCCGGTACGCTGGCGGATCTGCTCGTCCAGCCCGGCCATGCCGCCGCAACCCAGGCAAATCGCCTCGGCCTTGTCTTCGCGTACGGCGCGTTCGGCCTGCTCCACAATCGCCTGCACAGCACGCTGTGGGTCGGCTTCCAGCTCCAGTACCGCCAGCCCGCTGGCCCGCACCGAGGCGCAGCGGTCATACAGGCCAGAAAGCTTCAGGCGGTCTTCGATCAGCGGTACGGTCCGGTCCAGGGTCGTTACCACCGAATAAGCATGGCCCAGGTACATTGCCGTGCTGGCAGCGGCATCGGTGATGTCTACCACCGGCACATTCAGCAGCTCCTGCAGGCCTTCGCGGCCGTGTTCGCCATAACCGGCCTGGATCACGGCGTCGTAGGGGCCCTCGTAGGCCAGTACCCGGTCCATCACCGCAATGGCTGCCAGGTAGCTTTCAAAATTGCCTTCCACCGATTCGGCGCCGAACCAGGGGGTGAGGCCGACGATTTCGGTGCCGGGCGCGGCTACCGTACGGGCCAGTTCGGCGATGGCCTCGGTGATGGCTGCGGTGGTGTTGACGTTGGCGATCAGAATACGCATGGGCAGTCTTCCCTGATTAATGGCTGCTGTGGTCGACGGCGATGCACTCGCCGCTGACATCGTGGTACTGGCGGTTGCGCGGCGCGATCAGCAGGTAGAGGGCGGCGGCGATGCCGGCTCCTATCAGCCAGGAAAACGGCGCCACACTGTGGAAGTTGGGCACCAGGGCCAGCACGATGGCCAGCAGTGCGGCCGGCACGAACGCGGCCACGGCGCGCAGGTTGATGCCTTTGCTGTAGTGGTAGGCGCCGGCCGGGTCTTCGCTGTACAGCTGCGGCACGTTGATGCAGCCTTTGCGCAGCAGCCAGTAGTCGGACATGATCACCCCGTACAGCGGGCCGAGCAGGGCGCCCAGCCCCGACAGGAAGTACACGATCACCAGCGGGCTGTTGTACAGGTTCCACGGCAGGATCAGCACCGCCACGGTGGCGCTGATCAGCCCGGCACGGCGGAAGTTCAGGTGGCGCGGCGCCAGGTTGCTGAGCACGAAGGCCGGGGCGACGAAGTTGGCCATGATATTGACCGCCACGGTGACGATCAGGAATGCCAGGCAGCCCAGTACCAGGAAGGGAGTGCTGGGAATGGCCGCGACGATTTGCGTGGGGCTGTCGATGACCTGCCCGTTGATCTGGAATTGCGCACCGCAAAGCACCACGGTGATCACCGCGAACACCAGGATGTTCACCGGCAGCCCCCAGAAATTGCCGACGCGGATGGTCTTGCGGCATGGCGAGGAGCGGGCGAAGTCGCAGAAGTTCAGCACCAGGGTGCCGTAGATCGCCAGCCACAGGGCGCCGCCGGCGAAGATGTTGCGCCACATCTCGTAGCCGGTCAGGGGCTCGGCCACCGACCAGGCGATACGCGCGTCAGCCTGGGCGTACATGAACACCGCCAGCGCTGCCACGGTCAGCAAAATCACCGGGCCAGCGAAGCCTTCGTAGCGGCGTACCATTTCCATGCCGTAGGCAAGAATCACCAGCTGCACCAGCCAGATCGCCACGAAACACACCCAGCCCAGGCTCGACAGGCCAAGAATGCTGTCGTGATCGTAGGCGGCCATGTGCGGCCATACGGCGGTAAGCAGTACCCGCAGCACGACCGAGGCCAGGTAAGTCTGAATGCCGAACCAGGCGATGGCGATGATCGCCCGGATCAGCGCCGGAAGCTGTGCACCATGGATACCGAAGGCGATGCGGCTGATGACCGGGAACGGCACCCCGGTTTTTTGCCCCATGTAACCGGACAAGTTCATGAAGAAGTACACCAGCGCGGCGCCAATGGCCAACGACAACAGAATTTGCCAGCCACCGAGGCCGAGGGCGAACAAGCCCATGGCGAATGAATAGTTGGCAATGTTGTGCACATCGTTGGTCCACAACGCGAAGATGCTATAGCCACCCCAACGCCGGCCTTCGCTTCGCGTGGGGGCAAGGTCGCGGTTATGCAGGCGTGGGCTCAAGGCCAGTTCGGGGTGCTGGCCGGCAAGGGTGGAATTGGGGTGGGTGCTGACGACGGATTGTTCAGGGGCAAGATCGAGGCTGCTACTCATTCCGGCGGGCTCCTGATGCACATGGACTGCGATGAGCGGGCATGCGCACGGGCTCGCCATCTCGTCGATGCAGCGTTGGCATCACAGGGTTGTAGGCGCGGCGGCCGGTAATGGGTCGGCGCCGCAGATTATTGTGTATTTATGTTTTGTTTAAGTTGTATACAAAACATAAGCACACAAAAGCCATTTCTGTGCCAGATAGAATCCAGTTCTTGATAGTGTTTTTTTCAGGATTGAGTCAGGTGTGGGATAACTAGCTGAAATACAGGCGTTATAAATTGACCATTTGAACAAGTTTATTTTTTGGTTTGCAGGATAACTTGATCAAATGGTCAAAATTAGTTGTTGTGCGGGTGTAACGTATTGGGGCTCCGCTTGGAGAACTGCACACAAAAATGGCACTTAAGGTGACATTCTTGTGTACAAAAAATAGTCAGTCGTTCCCTTTCCCTGCTGGCCGGCCCCTCAGTCAGGGTTGTACTGGCCCCATCGGCGGCAACCGCCGTTTGACCGGGCTCTTCTTGATGATTGCGGTGTTGGTCTCGGCCAACACATTGATGCGGTCTAGCAGGGTGTCCAGCTGCTCCATCGAGCGCACATGCAGCCTGGCGATGAAGCAGTCCTCGCCGGTGACCTTGTCGCACTCGGTGAATTCGGGGATGGCAATGATCTCCCGCTCGACTTCCTGCAATTGCCCGGGCAGTGGGCGGATACGCACGATGGCTTGCAACTGGTAGCCGAAGGCACGTGGGTCGACATTGACCGTGTACCCGCGCAACACGCCACGTTCCTCCAGCCGGCGCAAACGCTCGCCGGCGCTGGGGGCAGACAGCCCACTTACCTGCGCCAGGGCCTTGAGCGAGCGGCGTGAGTCCTCCATCAGCGCGTTGATCAACAGTTGGTCGATGGCGTCGGTCATGTGCACCTCAAAGGGTAGGTCGCGGAATTTGCCTTGATAGTAAAGGCAAAACTATGGCTTTGCCTTGCTAATCGGCTGGAAGGTTGCACGGGGCCCCCTGCATACTGGTGCCATCGACGAGAGGAGGTGTGGAATGGACAATTCATTGCGCCGGGGGTCGCTGGAAATGGTAGCGGCCATGCTGATTTCCGGGACCATCGGCTGGTTCGTGCTGGCGTCCGGCCTGCCGGTACTGGAGGTGGTGTTCTGGCGCTGCGTGTTCGGTGCCGTGACCTTGCTGGTCATCTGTGCCGCGTTCGGCTTTCTGCGCCCCGGCGTGATCAGCCGCCCGGCGCTGCTGCTGGCGATGGCCAGCGGCGTGGCCATCGTCGGCAACTGGTTGCTGTTGTTTGCCTCGTATTCGCGGGCGTCGATTGCCATCGGTACCGCGGTGTACAACGTGCAGCCGTTCATGCTGGTGGGCTTGGCGGCGTTGTTTCTGGGTGAAAAAATCACCTTGGCCAAGCTGAGCTGGCTGAGCGTGGCGTTCCTCGGCATGCTGGCCATCGTCAGTGCCCATGGCGCCGCGCAGGGGGGTGGCGAGGACTACCTGCTGGGCGTTGCCCTGGCGCTGGGTGCGGCGCTGCTGTACGCCATCGCGGCATTGATCATCAAGCGGCTCAGCGGTACGCCGCCGCATCTTATCGCGTTGGTCCAGGTGAGCACCGGCGTGGTGTTGCTGGCACCCTGGGCCAAGCTGGGCGGCCTGCCGGGTGAAATGCCGGCGCTGGCCAGTTTGCTGACATTGGGGGTTGTGCACACCGGCCTGATGTATGTGTTGCTGTACAGCGCCATCCAGCGCTTGCCCACGGCGTTGACCGGGGCGTTGTCATTCATCTACCCCATTGCGGCGATCCTGGTCGACTGGGTGGCCTTCGACCACCGCCTGACGCCGCTGCAATGGCTGGGGGTGGCGTTGATCCTGCTGGCGGCGGCAGGGATGCAGCAGGGGTGGTGGTTCAGACCCAAGCCGTTGGTTATCAAGGGCCATTGAGGCCGCTTCGCGCCCTATCGCATGCAAGCCAGCTCCTACAGGTACTGCACAGGGCTTGAAATTTGTGCGCTAGCTGGTTTGCCTGCGAAGCGGCCTCAGCGGGTAGAATGCCGCTTTTGCCAGCCTGCGACCCGTCATGACATCCCCAATCGCCATCCTCGAGCAACACCTGCTCGCCGCCCTCGACCCTGCCCCGCAGGAAACCCGCCGCCTGTTCCACGGCCGCGGCCGCTGCTGGGCGGGCCTGGAGCAGATCACGGTCGATTGGCTGCAGGGGGTGCTGTCGGTCGCCCTGTTCCGCGAACCGCCCGAAGGCCAGCTGGCCGAGCTGGAGACGATGTTGCGCAACCTGGCCGAGCGCCCACAGTGGACCGGCCAGGCCATCATCATCCAGCACCGCTACCTGCCTGACAGCCCGGGCCAGTGGTTGCTGGGCGAACCCTGCCAGCAACGCGAAGTGGTCGAGGACGGCCTGACCTACCTGCTGGACCTGGGCGTGCGGCAGAACAACGGTCTGTTCCTCGATATGCGCTATGGCCGCCGCTGGGTGCGTGAGCAGGCGGCGGGCAAGCGGATACTGAACCTGTTCGCCTACACCTGCGGCTTTTCGGTGGCAGCGGTGGCCGGTGGGGCCGAGCAGGTGGTGAACCTGGACATGGCCAAGTCGGCCCTGGCGCGCGGCCGGGACAATCACCGCCTCAATGGTCACGACGCCTCGCGGGTGGCCTACCTGGGGCATGAGCTGTTCAAGTCCTGGGGCAAGGTACGCAAGTACGGCCCTTATGACCTGATCATCATCGACCCGCCGACTTTCCAGCGCGGCAGCTTCGTACTGACCCAGGATTACGCGAAGATCCTGCGACGTTTGCCGGAGTTGTTGAGCGCGGGTGGGACGGTGCTGGCGTGCGTGAACGACCCGGGGATCGGGCCGGAGTTTTTGATCGAGGGGATGGCCGAGCAGGCGCCCTCGCTGGGGTTTGTCGAGCGGCTGGAGAACCCGCCGGAGTTTCCGGATGTGGACCCGGCGGGCGGGCTCAAGGCTCTGGTATTCCGCCAGGTGTGATGTTGCTTGTGGCGGCCCATTCGCGGGCTTGCCCGCTCCCACAGGTACTTCACAGCATTAGGATGTGTGGTGATCCTGTGGGAGCGGGCAAGCCCGCGAAGAGGCCGGTAGTGGCAACGTCAAGCCCCCAGAGCCTGCACAGGCAGCGGATACACCTGGGCAAAACTCACATTCTCAGTCTGGTCCACCCGCTTCTTCAGCCGTTCGTTGAACGCCCGGCTCACCGCATACTGCCCACCGGAAATGGTGCGGAACTGCGCCGTCAGGACAAACCCGTTCAAGTCCATGCGGTCCACACCGAAGACCTGCAGCGGCCCCTGCAAGTTGATGCGCAGCAGGGGGTCTTCGCTGATCGACTGGCCTACCTCATGAATCAGCGCCAGTGACGCGTCCACATCACTGTCATAGGTGAACTGCACCGAAAAGAACGCATAGGCGAACTGCCGTGACTGGTTGGTAACCGCCTTGATCTGGCCAAACGGCACCGAATGCACGAAGCCCTTGCCATCGCGCAGGCGCAGGGTGCGGATGGTCAGGCTTTCTACGGTTCCGGCATGGCCGGAGTCCAGCACTACCCAGTCGCCGATGGAAATGGTGTCTTCGATCAGGATGAACAACCCGGTAATCACATCCTGGACCAGTTGCTGCGAGCCGAAGCCGATGGCCAGGCCGATCACCCCGGCACCGGCCAGCAGCGGCGCTACGTTGATGCCCAGGTTGGCCATGGTGGTGATGGTGCAGATCACGATCAGGATCACTTTGATGGCGTTGCGCAGCATCGGCAGAATGGTCCGCACCCGCGTGCTTGGCTGGCGGGCATTGCGGCGCCCGGCAGCTGGCTTGAGCGCTTCCTGGATCGCCGTATCGAGCACCACCCACAGCAGCCAGGTGACCAACAGGATCAGGCCGATGCTCGACAGCGAGTTGCTGATCGCCTGGCCCAGGCGGTTGCTGAGGGCGAAGTCGATCACCGAGAACCCCCAGATGCGCCCCAGCAGCTCGATGAAGGCCACTGCCATGGCAATGCGCAGCAGGGCGTGGGCGAGGCTGCGCAGCAGTTCCTTGTAGGGCCGCACCCGCTGCGCCGGGTCGCTTTCGCGGGGGGCCAGCAAGTGTTGCAGCAAGGTGCTGAGGAACAGCGTCGAGACCAATAGCACGGTGGTCAGCAGCGCATTCTGCAGGGCTTTCTGGCTTTCGGCACCGGCACCTATCAGGTTGACTGCCGAGACCAGGATCATCAGCAGGATTGGCAGGTACCACAGTGTCGAGAAAATGCGCAGGGTTTCCTGCACGGCGCGGTGTTGTACCCGGTCCTTGTACGCGCGGTTGCGGATCAAGTGGGCGACCGGGCGCCGCAGGCGGATCACCAGGCTGGCGAAGATGAAGGTGGCAGTCAGGCCGGTGACCACCGCGACGCTGGCGGTGATGTTGCCGCCAAGCTGGCGGGCGATCTGCGGGCTGGTCAGGGCGTCGCTCCAGGCGGCAAGGAAGCCGATGAGGAACAGCGGCCGTGGTGCCAGGCGCTTGATCACCGCCACGCCAGGGCGTTTATGGCCAGCGTCGAACAGGGTGATCAGGCAGAGGATGATCGACGTCGAGAACAGCCCGCTGCTGGTCGCATAGGCCAGGCTCAGGCCAAGCGCGCGTGCCACGGAGGGGTCGAGGAAGCGGCTCACATAGAGCGTCACGGGCAGGCTGGCCAGGGCTGGCAAGGTGTAGGGCAACAGGTACCCCAGCAGGCCACTGACGCGTTTGTGCTCGCGCAGCCAAGGGCGGCGCGACACCCGTTTGGCGACCCAGCGCCCACCACCGCCAAGCAGGCCGAACGCGGCCCCCCAGGTGAGGGTCAGGAGCAGGAAGTTGCCCGCCAGGTGCAGTGAGTCACTGGCCGAATGGCGGTCGACCAGGCGCTCCACTTCCTGGGCGGCGCGGTCGGTGCGCAGGCGCCAGGCGTCAACCAGGTGGGCGTCGAGGTCCATCTGCCGGGCAGCGCTGTCCAGGCCATCGGCCAGGGCGCCCAGCAGGCCGCCTTGCAAGACCGGCTCGGGTTCGGCGGGTTGGTCCTCGCTGGGGGCGGGGTCGGCAGCCAGCAGGTGAGTGCTCAACAGGCAGCCGAGCAGCAGGGTCGAGAGGAAACGCAGCACTGGAGTACTCCTTGGGCCGGGGTGAGCGGGGCAGGGTTACTCAAGGAACGGAGGCTGCAGGGGTGGGAAAGTTCGATTTGGGTGTGTTGTCCGGCCTGGCCTGTTCGCGGTTAACGCTGCGAACAGGCCAGGCCCGCATGAATCGATTACTGCTTGTCGGTATAGATCTGGTCGAACACGCCACCGTCGTTGAAGTGGGTCTTCTGCACGGTGCGCCAGTCACCAAAGGTCTTTTCCACCGACAGGAAGTCGACTTTCGGGAAGCGGTCGGTGTACTTGGCCAGCACGGTTGCATCGCGTGGGCGCAGGTAGTTGTTGGCGGCAATCTCCTGGGCCTCTGGCGACCACAGGTACTTGAGGTATTCCTCGGCCACGGCCTGGGTGCCTTTCCTGGCCACCACCTTGTCGACCACACTCACCGGTGGCTCGGCCTCGGCCGACACGCTCGGGTAGACCACCTCGAACTGGTCGCGGCCAAACTCGCGGGCGATCATTTCGGCTTCGTTTTCGAAGGTCACCAGCACGTCGCCGATCTGGTTGGTCATGAACGTGGTGGTCGCGGCCCGGCCGCCGGTATCCAGCACCGGGGCCTGTTTGAACAGCTTGCCAACGAAGTCCTTGGCCTTGGCTTCGTCACCGCCCTGCTTGAGCACGTAGCCCCAGGCCGACAGGTACGTGTAGCGGCCATTGCCCGAGGTTTTCGGGTTGGGCACGATCACCTGCACGCCGTCCTTGAGCAGGTCGGGCCAGTCTTTCAGGGCTTTAGGGTTGCCCTTGCGCACGATGAAGACGGTGGCCGAGGTGAACGGCGCGCTGTTGTTCGGCAGCCGGGTGACCCAGTTGTCCGGCACCAGCTTGCCATTGTCGACCAGGGCGTTGATGTCGGTGGCCATGTTCATGGTGATGACGTCGGCCGGCAGGCCATCGATCACCGCACGCGCCTGCTTGCTGGAGCCGCCGAAGGACATTTGCACGTTGACCTTCTCGTTGTGCTCGGCCTGCCAGTGTTTCTGGAAGGCTGGGTTGTAGTCCTTGTAGAAGTCGCGCATCACGTCGTAGGAGACGTTGAGCAGGGTAGGGGCGGCCTGGGCGATGTTGCCCAAGGCCAGGCCTGCGGCGAGCAGCGAGGCGGTGAAGAGTCTTTTCACGTTGCTTCCTTGTACTTGGCGGTGATCGAGGCAGATTGCCAGCGACTATAGCGGGTGGATTTGTGCGGGTTAAAGAACAAAAAATGCTTTGGTTATGCCGTTGCCTGCTCTGGCCCTTTCGCGGGCATGCCCGCTCCCACCGGGTGGACCCCACACAGTCACGGCCTGTGGTGATCCTGGGGGCGCGGGCGCGCCCGCGAAAGGGCCAGTACAGGCAACATCAAAGCTTGGGAAACAACCCATTCCCACAGCGAGAGCAAAACGCCGCCCCATGCTCATGTGTCTTCTTGCTGCAAGTCGGGCAATCATGCTGCAACTGCTCCCCACGCATTGCATTCGCCAGTTCGGCGGTAAAGATCCCGGTCGGCACGGCAATGATCGAATAACCGATGATCATCACCATCGACGAAATTACCTGCCCCAAGGGCGTCTTCGGCACGATGTCGCCAAAGCCCACGGTGGTCAGGGTGACGATCGCCCAGTAGATGCCCTTGGGAATGCTGGTGAAACCGTGCTCCGGCCCTTCGATCACATACATCAGCGTGCCGAACACCGTGACCAGGGTCGATACCGTGACCAGGAACACGATGATCTTCTGCTTGCTACCGCGCAGCGCGTCGATCAGGTAATGGGCCTGCTTGAGGTACGGGCTGAGCTTGAGTACGCGGAAGATCCGCAGCATGCGGATGACGCGGACGATCAACAGGTATTGGGCGTCGCTGTAATAAAGCGCGATGATCCCCGGCACGATCGCCAGTAAATCGACCAGCCCATAGAAACTGAAGGCATAGCGCAGCGGCTTGGGCGAGCAGTACAGGCGGGTGAGGTACTCGGCCAGGAAGATCGCGGTAAAGCCCCATTCGATACCGGCCAGCAGGCCGGCGTAGCCCTGGTGGACTTCGTCGATGCTGTCGAGGATCACTGTGACCAGGCTGGCCAGGATTATCAGCAGCAGGATTTTGTCGAAGCGCCTGCCAGCGACGGTGTCGGTCTGGAAGACCATGATGTAAAGCCGCTCGCGCAGGCTTGCAGGGTTGTTCATTGGCTCATTCCGTAGTGCGATGGGCTGAGCCTAGGGGCTGTGTTTCAGCTGTGCAAGCGGCTGGCGTCGCGCTGCTTGGGCTGGGCCAGCTGGCAGCCCAGGTGCATCAGCCAGCAGGCGGCGACGAAGGGTGCGGTGAGGCCGGGCAGCGGCAACAGCTTGAACAGTGATTGCAACAGCAACGCCAGGGCAATTGCCAGCAGTGTGACCCATGGCTTTTCACCTTGCCTGCTGAAGGCCAGCGCCGCCAGCGCGGCGTTGAAGCCAGCCAGACCCATCCACGCTGCTTGCGCCTGGTCTGTGAGCAGCGCCATGCCGCCCCCGATGGCCGAGCCAATTACCGCCCACATCGCCGCATAGGGTTGGGCGATGAACATGCCGACGATGATCAGCAACCCTGCCAACGGCTGGTCGAGCAGGAAGATCTGCCCTATGCCGCGGGCCAGGGCGTACAGCGGTTCGGCTTCGACGAAGCCGGTCATCGAGGGTTCGGCGAGCAACAGCGTGCCCCAGCCCAACAGCACGAACGGCGCGGTATAGGCAACCAGCAGCTTGCCGCCGCGCTTGCGCCATTGGTGGGTGATGATGCTCGAAAGGCCGCCAGCGGCAATGATCAAAGGCGGCAGGATGGCCGACCAGGGCAGCACGGCGCTGATCAGGATGCCGATGAGTACGCCGTTGTAGCAGTACAGCCCGGCCTGACGGTCGGCACGGTCGTAGCCGCGGCGCTGGGCAGTGAGCAGGCCGGCGAGGGCACCGAGCAGGGCGCCGCCGAACAGGTCGGGCGCAGTCAGCAGGATGGCCAGCAGGCAGCACAGGCCGCACAGGGGGTTGCGCAGCAGCAGCACCTGGCTGAAGCCGTTGAGTAACGCCGTGGCCCAGTCGGGGCACGGGTTGGCGAAATGTTTGCTGTACATGGGGCAGTCAGTGAGGTGGATGGGGAGCGGTGGGCCTCTTTGGGCCTCGGTTTTCCGCGATTCTTTGCTTCACCACCGACCCTGTGGGAGCGGGCTTGCCCGCGAAAGGGCCAGCAGGGTCAACGAAGTTGCCTGGACTGACGCATTCGCGGGCACGCCCGCTCCCACAGGGGCTATGCAGTGGCTTAGATCAGTGTTTCGATCCGCAGCGTGTTGGTCGACCCAGGTTTGCCGAACGGCACCCCGGCAGTGATCAGCAGTGTGTCGCCCCGGCTGGCCATGCCTTGTGCCTGGGCAATTTCCAGGGCCGTGGAGACCACCTCATCCACCTGGCGCAGGCGGTCATTGACCACCGAGTGCACACCCCAGGCCACGCTCAGGCGCCGCGCGGTGTTCAGGTTGGGCGTAAGGTTGAGGATCGGTGCCCGTGGCCGTTCACGCGAAGCGCGCAGGGTGGAGGCGCCCGACTCGCTGTAGTTGACCAGCACCGCCACCGGGAGGATGCCGCTGATACGGCGGATCGCGCAGCTGATGGCGTCCGACACGGTGGCTTCGGCCTTGGGCCGGCCGACGTCGAGCTGCGCCTGGTAGTCCGGGCCGTTCTCGACCTGGCGGATGATCTTGCTCATCATCTGCACAGCCTCCAGCGGGTAATCCCCCGAGGCGGTTTCGGCCGACAGCATCACCGCGTCGGCACCCTCGGCCACGGCGTTGGCCACGTCGGTGACTTCGGCACGGGTCGGTGCCGGCGAGAAACGCATCGATTCGAGCATCTGCGTGGCCACCACCACTGGCTTGCCCAGCTGGCGGCAGGTGCCAATGATACGCTTCTGGATCTGCGGCACGCTTTCGGCCGGCACTTCCACGCCCAGGTCCCCGCGGGCCACCATGATGGCGTCGGCCAGTTCGGCGATGGCTTGCAGGTGCTCGACTGCCGACGGTTTTTCGATTTTGGCCATCAGGTAGGCGCGGCCGCCAATCAGCTGGCGCGCTTCAACGATGTCCTCAGGGCGCTGCACGAACGACAGGGCGACCCAGTCCACGCCCAGCTCCAGGCCAAAGGCCAGGTCGCGGCGGTCTTTTTCGGTGAGCGGCGAGAGGTCGAGCACCGCTTGCGGTACGTTGACACCCTTGCGGTCCGACAGCTCGCCACCGTTCAGCACTTCGGTGTCGATTGCGTCGCTGTGCTTGGCGGTTACCCGCAGGCGCAGCTTGCCGTCGTCCAGCAGCAGGTCCATGCCTGGCTCCAGGGCGGCGATGATCTCGGGGTGCGGCAGGTTGACCCGGCGGTTATCGCCCGGGGTGTTGTCCAGGTCCAGGCGCAGGGCCTGGTCGCGTTGCAGCTGGACCTTGCCTTCGGCAAAGCGGCCTACCCGTAGCTTGGGCCCTTGCAGGTCCATGAGAATACCCAGGGGGTAGTTCAACTGCTGCTCGACTTCGCGGATCCACTGGTAGCGCAGGGCGTGGTCGGCGTGTTCGCCGTGGCTGAAATTGAGGCGGAAGATGTTCACCCCCGCTTCGACCAGTTGGCGGATGTCGTCGATGCCTTCGATCGCCGGGCCGAGGGTGGCGAGGATCTTCACTTTTTTATCAGGCGTCATGATTGGGCAGTCTCGAGGATCAGGATGGCGCGGAAGTCGTTGACGTTGGTGCGGGTCGGCTCGGTGACGATCAGTGCGTCCAGCGCGGCGAAGTAGCCATAGCCGTTGTTGTTGTCCAGCTCATCGCTGGCCGACAGGCCCAGGGCTTCGGCGCTGGCGTAGCTGCCTGGGGTCATCAGCGCGCCGGCATTCTCTTCCGAACCGTCGATACCGTCGGTGTCACCGGCCAAGGCGTACACGCCCGGCAGCCCTTTCAGGCTTTCGGTGAGGCTGAGCAGGAACTCGGCATTGCGCCCGCCACGGCCATTGCCGCGCACGGTCACGGTGGTTTCGCCACCGGACAGGATCACGCAGGGCGCCTTCAGCGGCTGGCCGTGCAGCACGATCTGCCGGGCGATGCCGGCATGCACCTTGGCCACTTCGCGCGATTCGCCTTCCAGGTCGCCGAGGATCAGCGGGCTGAAGCCTGCCTGGCGCGCTTTGACTGCGGCGGCTTCCAGCGACTGCTGGGGCTTGGCAATCAGCTGGAAGTGGCTGCGGGCCAGGGCCGGGTCGTCGGCCTTGACGGTTTCCGAGGCCGGGTTGTTGAGCCAGTCGATCACCGCTTTTGGCGCTTCGATGTTGTAGCGCTTGAGAATGGCCAGGGCATCGGCCGAGGTGCTCGGGTCGGCCACGGTGGGGCCGGAAGCGATTACCGTGGCGAGGTCGCCGGGTACATCGGAGATGGCATAGGTGTAGACCGTGGCCGGCCAGCAGGCCTTGGCCAGGCGCCCGCCCTTGATCGCCGAGAGGTGCTTGCGCACGCAGTTCATCTCGCCGATGGTGGCGCCGGATTTCAGCAGTGCCTTGTTGATCTGCTGCTTGTCGGCCAGGGTCAGGCCCTCGGCGGGCAGGGCCAGCAGGGCAGAGCCACCGCCGGAGAGCAGGAATATGACGCGGTCTTCTTCATTGAGGTTGCTGACCAGTTCCAGCACGCGCTTGGCCACGGCCAGGCCGGCGGCATCCGGGACCGGGTGGGCGGCTTCGACCACCTCGATTTTCTGGCAGTTGGCGCCGTGGCCGTAACGGGTGACGACCAGGCCGGAGACTTCGCCCTGCCAGCTTTTCTCGACCACTTCGGCCATGGCGGCTGCGGCCTTGCCGGCGCCGATGACGATGACCCGGCCGCTACGGTCGGCGGGCAGGTAGGGTTCGAGAACTTGACGGGGGTGGGCGGCGGCGATGGCTGTGTCGAACAGGTCGCGGAGAATTTTTTGCGGATCGACCGACATGGCAGGCTCCCAATTATTGTTGTTCTGCACAATCAAAAACGCCCCTGGAACTGCCTCCGTGCAGGCCGAACCAGGGGCGGTCTCCACAGCTGCGAGCTGCGAGCTGCAAGCAAAAGCAGATCTGCTCTCGCTTCTCGCTTGTCGCTTGCCACTTGAGGCTCACAGCTTGAAGCTTATTTCTCGTCGCGGATCGAGAAGTTGGCCATGTGCTCCAGGCCCTTGATCAGCGCCGAGTGGTCCCAGTTGCCGCCACCCAGGGCTTGGCAGGTGTTGAACACTTGCTGGGCATTGGAGGTGTTGGGCAGGTTGATGCCCAGCTCCTTGGCGCCTTGCAGGGCCAGGTTCAGGTCCTTCTGGTGCAGGTTGATGCGGAAGCCCGGGTCGAAGGTGCCCTTGATCATGCGCTCGGCATGCACCTCGAGGATTTTCGACGAGGCAAAGCCACCCATCAGCGCTTCACGCATCTTGGCCGGGTCGGCGCCGTTCTTGGCGGCGAACAGCAGCGCTTCGCTGACAGCCTGGATATTCAGGGCGACGATGATCTGGTTGGCCACCTTGGCGGTCTGGCCGTCACCGTTGCCACCCACGCGGGTGATGTTCTTGCCCATGGCCTGGAACAGTGGCAGGGCGCGCTCGAAGGCGTTCGGGCAGCCGCCAACCATGATGCTCAGGGTGGCGGCCTTGGCACCTACTTCGCCACCGGACACCGGGGCGTCCAGGTAGGCAGCGCCGGTGGCCTTGATTTTTTCGGCGAAGGCTTTGGTGGCGGTAGGGGAGATCGAGCTCATGTCGATCACCACCTTGTTCGGGCCCACGCCTTCGGCCACGCCGTTGTCACCGAACAGCACGCTTTCCACTTGTGGGGTGTCCGGCACCATGACGATGATGAACTCGGCTTCCTGGGCCACTTCTTTCGGGTTGGCCAGGGCCACTGCACCGGCGGCGATCAGGTCGGCTGGCGCGGCGTCGTGGTGGGTGGAAACGAAAATGCTGTGCCCTGCTTTTTGCAGGTTCTGGGCCATGGGCTTGCCCATGATGCCGGTGCCGATGAAACCGATTTTAGCCATGAGAATATGCCTCTTTGTATTTGTGGTGTCTCAAGCTGTGGGAGCGGGCATGCCCGCGAAACAGGAGACTCGGTGGATGGCACCGGCTATGCCGGTGTTCGCGGGCAGGCCCGCTCCCACAGGGTTTCGTGTTTCACAGGGCGCTAGCGTTCAGCCGTTCAGATTGCGTTATGGGTCTTCAGCCAGCCCAGGCCTGCTTCGGTGGTGGTCAGCGGTTTGTATTCCGCGCCCACCCAGCCCTGGTAGCCGATGCGGTCCAGGTGTTCGAACAGGAAGCGGTAGTTGATCTCCCCGGTGCCTGGCTCGTTGCGCCCGGGGTTGTCGGCCAACTGGATGTGGTTGATCAACTTCAGGTTGGCTTCCATGGTCCGGGCCAGGTCACCTTCCATGATCTGCATGTGGTAGATGTCGTACTGCAGGAACAGGTTGTCGCTGCCCACCTCGGCCTGGATTTCCAGGGCCTGCTGGGTGGTATTGAGGTAGAAACCAGGGATATCGCGGGTGTTGATCATTTCCATGACCAGGCGGATGCCGGCGGCCTGGAGTTTGTCGGCGGCATACTTGAGGTTGGCGACGAAGGTCTTGCGTACGTCGGCACACTGCAGGCCTTGTGGGCGAATACCCGCCAGGGCGTTGACCTGGGTATTGCCCAGCACCTTGGCGTATTCGATGGCCTTGTCGACCCCAGCGCGGAATTCTTCGACGCGGTCGGGGTGGCAGGTGATCCCGCGCTCGCCTTTGGCCCAGTCACCGGCTGGCAGGTTGAACAGCACCTGGGTCAGGCCGTTGGCGTCCAGTTGCTGCTTGATTTCAGCCGCGCTGTAGTCGTACGGGAAGAGGTATTCGACGCCGCTGAAGCCAGCATCGGCGGCAGCCTTGAAGCGGGCCAGGAAGTCCTGTTCGGTGAACAGCATGGACAGGTTGGCAGCGAAGCGAGGCATAGGTGTCTCCTTGCGGTGAAGGCCCCCAGGGCATGCCTGGGGGCGTCAGGCGATCAGTCCAGCATCGAGATGGCGGTTGGCGCGTCGTTGCCGACCAGCGCCAGGTCTTCGAATTCGTTGACCGAGTTGATCTCGGTGCCCATGGAAATGTTGGTGACGCGCTCGAGAATCACCTCGACCACTACCGGTACGCGGAACTCTTCGGCCATCTTCTGCGCCTTGATCAGGGCAGGGGCGATCTCGGCCGGTTCGAACACGCGCAGGGCCTTGCAGCCCAGGCCTTCGACCACGGCCACGTGGTCAACGCCGTAGGTGGCAGCGTCGGTCGAGTTGATGTTCTCGAACGCCAGTTGTACACAGTAATCCATGTCGAAGCCACGCTGCGCCTGGCGGATCAGGCCCAGGTAGGCGTTGTTCACCAGCACATGAACGTACGGCAGGTTGAACTGTGCGCCCACCGCCAGCTCTTCGATCATGAACTGGAAGTCGTAGTCACCCGACAGCGCCACGACCTTGCGCTGCGGATCGGCCTTGACCACGCCCAGTGCCGCAGGGATGGTCCAGCCCAGCGGGCCGGCCTGGCCGCAGTTGATCCAGTGGCGTGGCTTGTACACGTGCAGGAACTGCGCGCCCGCAATCTGCGACAGGCCAATGGTGCTGACGTAGCAGGTGTCCTTGCCGAACACCTGGTTCATTTCTTCGTACACGCGCTGCGGCTTGACCGGCACATTGTCGAAGTGGGTCTTGCGCTGCAGGCTGGCCTTGCGCTGCTGGCAGTCTTCCAGCCAGGCCTTGCGGCATTTCAGCTTGCCAGCGGCTTGCCATTCGCGGGCGACTTCCAGGAGTACGTCCAGCGCCTTGCCAGCGTCGGAAACGATCCCCAGGTCCGGGGTGAACACGCGGCCGATCTGGGTCGGTTCGATGTCCACGTGGACGAATTTGCGGCCCTCGGTGTAGACGTCCACGGAGCCGGTGTGGCGGTTGGCCCAGCGGTTACCGATACCGAACACCAGGTCCGACTTGAGCAGGGTGGCGTTGCCGTAGCGGTGCGACGTCTGCAGGCCGACCATGCCGACCATCTGCGCGTGGTCGTCCGGGATGGTGCCCCAGCCCATCAGGGTCGGGATTACCGGTACGCCGGTCAGTTCAGCGAACGCCACCAGCTTGTCGCTGGCGTCGGCGTTGATGATGCCGCCGCCGGCGACCAGCAGCGGGCGCTCGGCGTCATTGAGCATGGCCAGGGCTTTTTCGGCCTGCACGCGGGTGGCGGCAGGCTTGTTGATGGCCAGCGGCTCGTAGGCGTCGATGTCGAATTCGATTTCGGCCATCTGCACGTCGAACGGCAGGTCGATCAGCACCGGGCCTGGGCGGCCGGTGCGCATTTCGTAGAAGGCTTTCTGGAAGGCGTAAGGCACCTGGCCTGGCTCCAGCACCGTGGTCGCCCACTTGGTCACCGGCTTGACGATGCTGGTGATATCGACAGCTTGGAAGTCTTCCTTGTGCAGGCGCGCACGCGGGGCCTGGCCAGTGATGCAGAGAATAGGAATGGAGTCGGCCGAGGCACTGTACAAGCCGGTGACCATGTCGGTGCCGGCAGGGCCGGAGGTGCCGATGCACACACCGATGTTGCCCGGGTTGGCGCGGGTGTAGCCCTCGGCCATGTGCGAGGCACCTTCGACGTGGCGAGCGAGGACGTGATCGATGCCACCGACTTTCTTCAGGGCCGAGTACAGCGGATTGATGGCAGCCCCCGGGATGCCGAACGCGGTATCTACACCTTCACGGCGCATGACCAGAACGGCTGCATCGATTGCTCTCATTTTGCTCATGGTTTGTGCCTCATTGATTTTGTAATTGTATACAACTTGCTTTCCGATAGAGTGTATTCACGCCTGGCGCTGTAGGTCAATGGGTTTTCATCGGTTCACTTGGCTTTCCTCAGAGCGCCCATGAAAACGGGAGTTTGCGTGATCGCATACGATCATTTCAAAATATTGTATACAAAAATAATCTTCGTTGTGTTCTATTTGTTCATCGGTTTTCAACTGCCCTCAGGGCTTCTCACAACAAGAAGAGGACCTTTTCATGAACGCTTTGAACCTGAAAGTCGCCGTTGGGCTGGTAAATGCCGCGCTGGCGGCGGGCCGCAAGATCAATGCGGCGCCGCTGACCGTGGCGGTGCTGGATGCTGGCGGCCACCTGCTGGCGCTGCAGCGCGAAGATGGCGCCAGCCTGATCCGCCCGGAAGTGGCCACCGGCAAAGCCTGGGGTGCGATAGCCCTGGGCAAGGGCTCGCGCTTGCTGGCGCTGGATGCGCAGCAGCGGCCGGCGTTTTTTGCCGCGCTGAACGGAATGGGTGAACGGCCGGTAGTGCCGGCGCCGGGGGGCGTGCTGATTCGTGATCAGGACGGCAAGGTACTGGGTGCTGTCGGGATCAGCGGCGATACGTCGGATATCGACGAACAGTGCGCGATCAGTGCGATCGAGGAGGTGGGGTTGCTGGCGGATGCCGGAGTAGCGGCGTAAAGCTCAAGATAGCCGGGGCCGCGTTGCGGCCCTTTCGCGACACAAGGCCGCTCCTACGGGGAATCGCGTAACCCTGTAGGAGCGGCCTTGTGTCGCGAAAGGGCTGCAAAGCAGCCCCACTGGCCCTGTCAGGCCAGCTCGGGCTCACAGCCCTTGAGCACCATGCGGATGATGGTCTCGGCTGCTGCGTCATAGTCGCTGTCGGCCAGCTTGGCCTTGCCGGTCACCGCAGAAATCTGCCAGTCGAAATCGGCATAGGTCTGGGTGGCCGCCCAGATGCTGAACATCAGGTGGTGCGCGTCTACATGGGCGATCTGCCCGTTGTCGATCCAGCGCTGGATGCACTCGATGTTGTGCCGGGCCTGCTCGTTCAACTGCGCCACCTGGTTCGGTGACAGGTGCGGGGCACCGTGCATGATCTCGCTGGCAAATACCTTGGAAGCATGGGGCAAGTCGCGGGAAATGCGGATTTTCGAGCGAATGTAGGCGCTCAGCACTTCTTTCGGGTCACCGTCGGCATTGAACGGCGTGGACGCCTGCATGATCGGCGCGATGATGCTTTCCAGCACCTCGCGGTAGAGGTTGTCCTTGGACTTGAAATAGTAATACACGTTCGGCTTGGGCAAGCCGGCCTTGGCCGCAATATCGCTGGTCTTGGTGGCCGCGAAGCCCTTGTCGGCGAATTCCTCGCTGGCTGCGCGCAGGATCAATTCCTTGTTGCGCTCGCGAATGGTGCTCATGGTCAGGGATCTTCCTCGTGTCTGGCCACCTCTAAGAGGGATCGGGCATGGTAGCACCGGGCCCGACGGGCGCTCAAGGCAGCGGCTTTGGGCTAGAATTCTGGGCATTTACTCATTCGGATGCAGGCAAACATGGCAGGAAGCAGTCTACTGGTACTGATCGACGATATCGCCACGTTGCTGGACGATGTTTCGCTGATGACCAAAGTGGCAGCAAAAAAAACCGCAGGCGTGCTGGGCGATGACCTGGCGCTCAATGCCCAGCAGGTGACGGGTGTGCGGGCCGATCGTGAACTGCCGGTGGTGTGGGCGGTGGCCAAGGGTTCGTTGATGAACAAGGCCATTCTGGTACCGGCGGCCCTGCTGATCAGCGCTTTCATCCCTTGGGCGGTCACGCCCTTGCTGATGCTGGGCGGCGCGTATCTGTGCTTCGAGGGCTTCGAGAAGCTGGCGCACAAGTTCTTGCACAGCAAAGAAGACGACGAGGCGCAAAAGGCTGCGCGCAAACAGGCTGTGGCCGATGCCAATGTCGACCTGGTGGCGTATGAGAAAGCCAAGATCAAGGGGGCTGTGCGTACCGACTTCATCCTGTCGGCGGAAATCATCGCCATTACCCTGGGCATCGTCGCCGACTCGCCGCTGCCACAGCAGGTGATCGTGCTGTCGGGCATCGCAGTGGTAATGACCCTGGGCGTTTACGGGGTGGTGGGCGGCATCGTCAAACTGGACGACCTTGGGCTGTGGATGACCAAGCGGGCGTCGGGCGTGGCTCAGGCGGTAGGCAATGGCATATTGCGCGCGGCACCCTACATGATGAAAGGCCTGTCGGTGGTTGGCACGGCGGCGATGTTCCTGGTGGGTGGCGGGATTCTGGTGCATGGCATCGCGCCGCTGCATCACGCGGTCGAAGCGTTCAGCGAGGGGCGCGGTGGTGGGCTTACCGTGGCGTTGCTCAATGGCGTGGCCGGGGTGATCGCCGGTGCCGTGGTGCTGGCGGTAGTGACGGTGGCCGAGAAGCTGTGGCGCCGCGTGCGGCCGGCCAACTGAGCGGCCTGGCCGGGGCGTTGCCCCGGTTCGCGGGCACGCCCGCTCCCACAGGTACAGTATCTGCCATGGGCCGAGCGCGGACCCTGTGGGAGCGGGCGTGGCCGCGAATGGGCCGCAGCGCGGCCCCGAGGGCTCAGGTCAGAAGTGCACCTTGACCAGGAAGCTCATGGTGTTCTGGTCGGTGGTGAAGGCATCGCTGTCCTTGATGCCGTACTTGTTCTTCCAGTAGTCATACTCCACACCCACGTACAACTGCTTCTCGCCAAAGTGCAGCGCCTTGCCCAGGTCGTACTTGATCTGCGGGTTGAAGTGCAGGTTGGCGTGGTAGGTGCCACGGCGGTTCTGGTCGTTGTCGACCACCCAGTCCATGAAGCCGTCGATCAGTACGTCGGAATCCCCCACCGGGATGGTGTACGACCACACCGGCGTGATCTGCCACACATTGTCGCCGGCACGGCTGCCGTCGGTGGTGCGGTTGTAGAAGTTCAGCTGGAAGTAGTCGAAACCAGGGATGGCCAGGTCGAAGCCCGGGCCGATCAGGTACGACTCGGTATCACCCTCGCCAAACTCGTAGGTCATGGCCAGCAGCACGTCCTTGACCGGGCCGAACTCCAGCTTCTGGTCGAAGATCTTGCCAAACGACAGGCGTGGGCTGATCTCGCCATAGTAGGTGTTCGGGCCGTTGCCCTCGTCCTTCTGGCCTTGGTAGAAGATCTTGTCGACAAAGATGAAGTTGTCGCCGTACTTCCAGCCATCGGCATGTTCGAAGGTCACGGTTTGCTGGGTTGGCGGGTTGACCTTGAAGTTCTTGCCCCACAGGTAGGTCAGGCTGTTGTTCTGCCATTGCAGCAAGTCACCGCCGAAGGTGGTGCCGCAGGCCAGCAGGCCGCCAGCAAGGATCAGGCTGTTGATGGTACGCATTGCGAGTGTCGCTCCCTTGTTTGATCTGTTGTCTGCGCTCGTTGTTGGCGCTTTTTGTCTTTTGAGTCAGCTTTTTTCGATAGGCCACAGCTGTTTGGCAAGGGTTGGGCCAACTTTTCCGGGTTGGCAAAACCTTCCTGCTCGACTTCGTTCTGAACGGATGAAAAGGGTCTTTCAGGCTGGCAACACGTTCGCCAACCGCCCGTATTCATTGACTGAGCGGTCAGTAAACGCAGGCAGAATCCGTTCTGCCCTGATCGAGGGGGCGCGCAGATTACTGGCTTGCGCGCCGCGCCTCAAGTGCTCCGTCCTGGAGCGCTGTGAATCAAACTTGTGCGTTCGGTCAACTTCTTAGAAGTGTACCTTGATCAGCGCGCTCGCCACGCTCTGGTTGCTGTCCAGGCTGCCGCGGCTGTCGATGCCGTACTTGTCCTTCCAGTAGCTGTACTCGAAGCCCACATAAAGCTGCTTTGCCCCCAGGTTCAGGGCCTTGCCCAGGTCATATTTGACCTGCGGGTTGAAGTGCAGGTTGGCGTGGTAGGTGCCACGGCGGGTCTGGTCGTTGTCGGTCACCCAGTCCATGTAACCATCTATCAGGATGTCGGACTTGCCCACCGGCAGGGTGTACGACCAGGCCGGGGTGATCTGCCACACATTGTCCCCGGGGCGGCTGCCCTCGGTGTTGCGCACATAGAAGTTAAGGGTGAAGTAGTTGAAGCCCGGGATGGCCAGGTCGAAGCCGGGGCCGATTAGGTAGGCCTCGTTGTCGCCTTCGCCACGTTCATAAGTCATGGCCAGCAACACATCCTTGACCGGGCCGAATGCCAGTTTCCGGTCGAAGATCTTGCCGAATGACAGGCGTGGGCTGAACTCACCGTAGTAGGTGGTCACGCCCTTGCTGGCGTCTGCTTTGCCGTTGTAGAAAATCTTGTCGACGAACATGAAGGTGTCGCCGTACTTCCATTTGTTGGCGTGCTCGAAGGTAACCGTCTGCTGGATGCTGGGGTTGACCTTGAAGTCCTTGCCGTACAGGTAGGTCAGGCTTTCGCCGTGCCATTGCAGCCATTCGCCCGCGTGGGCAGGAACGGTGGCCAGCAAGCTGCTGCCCAGCAAGAGGGACGTGGTGATGCGTTTCATGTTGTGCTTCCCGGACTTATTGTTTTTTTTGGGTTTTTTTGGCGTGCAGGTGCCCCGGGCGGCCCATTCCGGCGGGCCGACGGTATAGCGTCTACGACGGTTCGAGACCGGAGCGGCTACAGGCCGCTCCCGTTCACTCGAAGGGGTTTTGCCTCAGTGCTGGTGACAGGCGTCGTTGTGCACCGCGCGGTCGGCACCGCCCAGAATGTTGAACAGCACGTTCAGCACCAGGGCGCTGACCGTGGCCATGGCGATGCCACTGTGGGTGATGGGCTCCATCCACTGCGGCATCTGCGCGAAGAACTCCGGGCGCACCACGGGGATCAAGCCGAAGCCCACGCTTACCGCAACCAGCAACTGGTTGCGGCGGTCGCCGATGTCGGCTTCCTGGAGGATCTTGATCCCGGTAGCGGTCACCATGCCGAACATGGCGATCGACGCCCCACCCAGTACCGCGGGCGGGATCGAGGCGATCAGGAACGCTGCCTTGGGCAGCAGGCTGAGCAGAATCAGCAGTGCGCCGGCCACGATGGTGACAAAGCGGCAGCGGACCCCGGTCATCTGCACCAGGCCGATGTTCTGGGCGAACGACGAGTGGGTGAAGGTGTTGAAAAAGCCGGCGATGAACGACGCCCCGGCATCGCACAGCAGGCCGCGGCGGAGCATGCCTGGGGTGACTTCGCGGTCGGTCACCTTGCCCAGGGCAAGGAACATGCCCGTGGACTCGACGAAGATGATCACCACCACCAGGCACATGGACAGGATCGGTGCCAGGCTGAAGGTCGGCATGCCGAAGTGCAGGGGCGTCACCACCTGCAACCACGGCGCTTCACTCAGGCCTGACAGATCGACCATGCCGATGGTGCCGGCCAGCACGTAGCCCAGGCCCATGCCAACCAGCACCGACACGTTGACCCAGAAGCCGCGCATGAAGCGGTTGATCAGCAGGATCACGGCCAGCACCAGGCCGGCCACCAGCAGGTAGATCGGCGAGCCGAACGTACTGGCATCCTGGCCGCCACCGGCCCAGTTGACCGCTACCGGGAACAGCGACAGGCCAATCGAGGTGATCACCGTTCCGGTGACCAGCGGTGGGAAGAAGCGCACGACCTTGGACATGAACGGTGCGATCAGCATGCCGAAGAAGCCGGCGGCGATGGTCGCGCCGAAGATCCCCTGCAGGCCTACACCGGGCATGCCGGCCATGGCCACCATGCTGCCCACGGCTGCGAAACTGGCACCCATCATCACCGGCATGCGGATGCCCACCGGGCCGATACCGAACGACTGGATGATGGTGGCGACGCCAGCGACCAGCAGGTCGGCGTTGATCAGGAAAGCGACTTCTTCACGGGAAAGCCCGGCGGCCTGGCCAATGATCAGCGGCACAGCGATGGCGCCACCGTACATCAGCAAAACGTGTTGCAGGCCAACCAGGAACAGTTGGAACAGGGGCAAGGGTTCGCGCGGTGGCGCAACGGGTATGTACGCCTTGCGGGACTCGGACATGCAGCACCTCGAGTTTTGTTTTTATTCTCGGATCCAAGTGCCAAGCTCCAAGCGGCAAGCTTCAAGAAAAAGCTTGGTATCCGCACTGGAGCCTGGCACTCGATGCTTGCTTCCTACTACGTACAGCTTGAGGCTTGCAGCTTGACGCTTGTGGCTCGATCAGTTGACCTGGGCGCCCTTGGCGATCCAGTCACCGACCAGCTTGCGCTCCTCGGTGGTCATCTGGGTGATGTTGCCCAGCGGCATGATCTGGCTGGCCACTGCCTGCGCCTGAATGCGCGCGGCCTGGGCCTGGATCTGCTGCGGGGTGTCGAACATCACGCCGGCAGGTGCGGCGCTGAACAGTGGGCTGGTCGGCTTGGCCGAATGGCACACGGTGCAGCGTTCCTGGATGACATTGTGGATCTTGTCGAAGTCGCCAGCACCGGCCTGGGCCGTAGCCTGGGCCGGGGCTTCGGCAGGCGCTGCGGCGGCCTTGGCGGCGTCCTCGGCGCGTTGCTCGGCAGCGGTCTTGCCACCCACAGCAGTAGCCGGCAGAGGCTGGTACTCGATCTTCGCGGCGGCCTGCTCAGGGCTCACTGCCATCGGTTTGGGGCCGGTGACGTAGGCCAGGCAAATCATTGCCAGGGCACCGACAGGCAAGGTCCAGGCGTACTTGTTGCTGTCGTGGCGGGTGTTGAAGTAGTGGCGGATCAGCACCGCAGCTACCGCGATACCGGCCAGGATCAGCCAGTTGTACTGGCTACCGTAGGTGCTCGGGAAGTGGTTGCTGATCATGATGAACAGCACCGGCAGGGTGAAGTAGTTGTTGTGACGCGAGCGCAACAGGCCTTTGGCCGGCAGTACCGGGTCGGGCGTCTGGTTGTTCTCGATCGCGGCCACCAGCTGGCGCTGGGCCGGCATGATGATGCGGAACACGTTGCCGACCATGATGGTGCCGATGATCGCGCCGGTGTGCAGGTAGGCACCGCGGCCGCTGAACACCAGGCTGAAGCCCCAGCAGGCGGCGATGATCAGCACGAACAGCACGGCACCGAGCAACGCCGGCTTCTTGCCCAGCGGCGAGTCGCACAGGAAGTCGTAGATGAACCAGCCGGCGACCAGCGAGCCGATACCGATGGCTACGCCTTCGGCACCGCTGAGGGTACTGCCAGGGGCCAGCAGGTACAGCGTCGGGTTCCAGTAGAACACCACGCACAGCAGGGCGATACCGGACATCCAGGTGAAGTAGGCTTCCCATTTGAACCAGTGCAAGTTCTCGGGCATTTTCGGGGGGGCGAGCTTGTATTTCTCCAGGTGGTAGATACCACCGCCGTGAATCGCCCAGAGATCACCCGACAACCCATCGCGCGGGTTGCTTCGGTTCAGGTGGTTCTCCAGCCAGACGAAGTAGAACGATGCACCGATCCAGGCTACGCCGGTGATCATGTGAACCCAGCGAATGCTCAGGTTCAGCCATTCGTGAAGGTGTGCTTCCACAGTATGTACCTCTGCCGATCACCGAGAACGATGACCGACCTTTTCTTATTGGTGGGGATTGAGGATCAGCATCTGTTCCTCGGTGAAGTAATGCTCATCGCAGTTGTTGCCAGAACCGCTGCGATCAACCACCAGGAAGTCATCCCGCTTTTCGATCGTCAGCACCGGGTGGTGCCAGACGCCGCGATGGTAATTAACGCCCTGCCTGCCATTACTGCGGAAGGCACGGACCAAGCCTGATACAGGTGCATCGCCAATGGGCGCGACCACGATCAGAAAGGGGTTGCCGAGCAGCGGGATGAAAGCCTGGCTGCCCAGCGGATGGCGTTCAAGCATGCGTACGGTCAGCGGCATGTCCAGCGCATCGGCGCGGAAGATGCTGATGATCGCCTTGTCTTCAGGCTCGGCGGTCTCGACCGTGGCGAGCTTGTGAAAGCGCATGGTCGAGCCGTTGTTGATCATGAAGTGGTCGCTGCCGTCGGTTTCGATCACGTCGCCGAAGGGAGCGAAGGCTTCTTTGGTCAGGGGCTCGATCATCAGGGTGCGCATGCGGGTCTCTCTTTTATGTTCGTTGTACTGAATGGGGGTCGGCTGCCGCTTACAGCTGCAGCAGGCGGAACAGGGCGATCAGGTTGATCTGCGCCAAGGCTTCCTTGAATTCGGCCTCGCTGTCGTTGTGGATGCGCTTTTCGAACGCGGCGAGTATCTGGTGCCGGTTGCTGCCTTTTACCGCCATGATGAACGGGAACTGGAACTTGGCCTTGTAGGCATCGTTCAGCTCGGTGAAACGGGCGAACTCTTCGGCGGTGCACTGGTGGATACCGGCGCCGGCCTGTTCGTTGGTGCTCGATGCGGTGAGCTCGCCCTGGATGGCGGCCTTGCCGGCCAGGTCCGGGTGAGCATTGATCAGTGCCAGCTGGTCAGTGTGACTGGCGCTGAGCAGGATATCGCTCATGCGCTGGTGCAGCGCCTCGACTTCGTCCAGTTCACCCAGTTGGCCCACGTCATAGGCTTTTTCGGCGACCCACGGCGAGTGCTCGTAGATGTCGGCGAATACCTCGACGAAGGCGTCGCGGTCCAGGGCGGAGGGCTTGAGGGTCTTGAAGGCGGTCATCAGGCGTTCTCTTTCTTGTACGGGTGGGTGGTGTGCCAGTGGCGGGCGATGTCCACGCGACGGGCGAACCAGACCTGCTCGTGGCTCTTGGCGTAGTCGATGAAGCGCTTGAGCGCAGCCAGGCGCGCCGGGCGGCCGACCAGGCGGCAGTGCAGGCCGATGGAGAGCATCTTCGGCGCTTCGGCGCCTTCGGCATAAAGCACGTCGAACGCGTCTTTCAGGTACTGGAAGAACTGCTCGCCACAGTTGAAACCCTGCACTTGGGTGAAGCGCATGTCGTTGGTGTCCAGGGTATAGGGGATCACCAGGTGCGGCTTGCCGGTCGGGTTGTTCGGCTCCCAGTAGGGCAGGTCGTCGTCGTAGGTGTCGCTGTCGTAGAGGAAGCCACCTTCCTCCATCACCAGGCGGCGGGTGTTCGGGCCGGTGCGGCCGGTGTACCAGCCCACTGGGCGTTCACCGGTGATTTCGGTGAGGATGCGGATGGCTTCGAGCATGTGCTCGCGCTCCTGGGCCTCATCCATGTACTGGTGGTCGATCCAGCGGTAGCCGTGGCTGCAGATCTCGTGGCCAGCTTCGGCCATGGCGCGGATCACGTCGGGGTGGCGCTGGGCGGCCATGGCCACGGCAAAGATGGTGAGCGGGACGCCGCTGTCCTTGAACAGCTTGAGCAGGCGCCATACACCGGCACGGCTGCCGTATTCATACAGCGACTCCATGCTCATGTTGCGCTGGCCTTGCAGCGGCTGGGCAGCAACCATTTCGGAGAGGAACGCTTCGGACTCCTTGTCGCCGTGCAGGATGTTGCGTTCGCCACCTTCCTCGTAATTGAGCACGAAAGACAGCGCGATGCGAGCGTTGCCCGGCCATTGCGGGTGAGGAGGGTTGTTGCCGTAACCGATCAGGTCGCGAGGATAGTCAGCGCTCACTGCAGTCTTCCTTCTTGTGCGTTGGTGCGGGGGGGTGGGCGGGCCGCGTCGGGATGTCGCACCACCGGATGGGCTGATTGTATACAACTTATGAAATCTTTTGTAAGCCTGTTTTTCCGCATTTCTGCCCTTTTGTCGCTTCACTGCCAACAAGAAATACAGTGCAAGAAACCTGCCTGATTGGTCAGCTAATGAAGTGGGCGTCGTTATCCCGCCTGTATTCGCGACTGCTGGGTCGTTTGTGGGCAAGGTGCGGTGGGGTGCGACGGCTGGGTTCAAAAAATTGTGTACAATTTTGCCGTGGAATGTCTTAATAGCGTCATTCGCGCCTGCCGCAGGCCTTGTTTGGGTGCGCTGGCGAGTATTTCTTGCCCACAGATTGAACAAGAGGCGACACGCAATGGGACGTTTGACCACACACGTACTGGATGCCGCGCATGGCTGCCCGGGCAGCTCGATCAAGGTCGAGCTGTACCGTGTCGAAGGCCAGCAACTGGAGCTGGTGAACACCGCCCTGACCAACAGCGATGGCCGCGTCGACGCGCCGCTGTTGCAAGGCGACGACTACCGCACTGGCGTCTACCAGCTGCAGTTCAGCGCAGGCGACTACTACCGCGCCCGCGGTGTGCAACTGCCGGCCCAGGCGTTCCTGGATGTTGTGGTGCTGCGCTTTGGCATCGACGAGCAGCAGGAGCACTACCACGTGCCGCTGTTGATTTCGCCGTACAGCTATTCGACCTACCGTGGAAGCTAGTTGGTCGCTAGAAGAATCTTCGTAGGTCCTTTGGCCCGCTCTCACACTGGCGGGCTTTTTTTCGTCTGGTGTTTTTGTACTGGCTGTGCCGACCTTTATCCGCGCAAAGGCCGGCACAGCCTGCAGCAACGAAGAAAGGGCGCCGAGGCGCCCTTGGTGGGTACGGGGAGGTTCAGAGGAACACGAACTTGGCAATGAAGATCGCGCACAGCACCCACAGGCTGGCGGAGATTTCCTTGTACTTGCCGGTACCTGCCTTCAATGCCACATAGCTGATGAAGCCCAGGGCGATGCCATCGGCGACCGAGAAGGTCAACGGCATCATGATCACCGTGACGATCGCCGGAATGCTGTCGGTAGCCTCGTCCCAATGGATGTGCGCCATGCTGCCCATCATCAGCATGGCCACGTAGATCAGCGCACCTGCTGTGGCGTAAGCCGGAATCATCCCGGCCAGCGGGGCGAAGAACATTGCCGCGACGAACAGCAAACCGACCACCACCGCCGTCAGGCCGGTGCGGCCACCTGCCGCAACCCCGGCAGCACTTTCCACATAGCTGGTCACCGGCGGTACACCCACCACCGCACCGAACACACTCGATGCACTGTCGGCCTTCAACGCCCGCGACAGGTTCTCGATACGCCCGTCCGGTGCTACCAGATTCGCCCGCTGGGCCACACCCATCAGCGTGCCGGCCGTATCGAACATGTGCACGAACAGGAACGCCAGCACCACGCTGATCATGCTGACGTTGAACACGCCCGCCACGTCCATCGCCATCCAGGTCGGTGCCAGGCTCGGGGGCATCGACATCACCCCGCCAAATTTCACCAGGCCCAGACCCCAGCCGGCCAGGGTCACGCCGATGATGCTGATCAGGATCGCGCCGAACACGCGCTTGTAGCTGAGGATGGCGATCAGCAGGAAGCACACCGCCGCCAGCAGTGGCCCTGGCTCATGCAACGAGCCCAGCTTGATCAGGGTGGCGGGGCTGTCGACGATGATGCCGGCAGTTTTCAGGCCGATCAGCCCGAGAAACAATCCGACGCCGGCCCCCATGGCATGGCGCAGGCTCACCGGGATGCTGTTGAGCAGCCATTCGCGCACTTTCGACAAGGTCAGGAACATGAACAGCACGCCCGAAACGAAAACGGCCCCCAGCGCGGTTTCCCAGTTGTAACCCATGGTGCCGACCACGGTGTAGGTGAAGAAGGCGTTGAGCCCCATGCCCGGCGCCAGGCCCACCGGCCAGTTGGCGTACAGGCCCATCAGCAGGCAACCCAGCGCCGCGGCGATGCAGGTGGCGACGAAGGCGGCGCCATGGTCGATGCCGGCGTCGGCCATGATGTTGGGGTTGACGAAGATGATGTAGGCCATGGTGATGAAGGTGGTCACCCCGGCGATCAGTTCGGTTCTGACAGTGCTGCCGTGTTGCTTGAGTTTGAAAATCCGCTCCAGCCAACTCGTTTCGAGCGGCGGGGCAAGATCCAGCGTAGGGGCTTCGGATTTGCGGCTTTCCACAGCGTGTACTCCTCAAGTCTTTCTTGTTGTTGTGGGGGCCAGTTCCTGCGCCATGCACTTGGTGACCCCGCGAGGTGAGGCAGACGTCCGACCGTTTTGTTGACTTATGGGTCAAGAAGTTGCTCGATGGATTATGCTTTTGTGTACAAAGAATGCAAATAATGTTTTATGTTTTGTGTGCGCAATGCGTCGTACAACGGCTATATAGCGAAAACGCCCCCTGCGGAATCGCCTCAGCCTGTGTACAATGGCGCCATACTTTCTCTTCGTGCCTCGAGAGCCCATGAACGAACAGCTGCAACCTCTGAAGAAACCTGCACGGGTCGGCAAGGCCGGCCGCAGCGGTACCCAGGACGACATCGTCTACGCGCATATTTTCGAGGCGATTCTTGAACAGCGGCTGGCCCCGGGCACCAAGTTGAGCGAGGAAGCGCTGGGCGAAATCTTCGGCGTCAGCCGCACCATCATCCGCCGCGCCCTGTCGCGGCTGGCTCACGAGAGCGTGGTCTTGCTGCGGCCCAACCGCGGTGCCGTGGTGGCCAGCCCGACCGTTGAAGAGGCGCGCCAGGTGTTCTTCTCGCGGCGCATGGTAGAACGGGCCATTACCGAACTGGCCGTGCAGCATGCTACCGCCGAGCAACTGAACGAGCTGCGGCAGATGGTGCGTGAGGAGCGTGACAGCTTCTCGCGCGGCGACCGTGGTGCCGGTATCCGCCTGTCCGGCGAGTTTCACCTCAAGTTGGCCGAGGCAGCGGGCAATGCGCCGCTGGTCAGCTTCCAGCGCAGCCTGGTGTCGCAGACCTCGCTGATCATTGCCCAGTACGAAAGCGGCACGCGTTCGCACTGCTCGTATGACGAACACATGCAACTGATCGATGCCATCGAGGCGCGCGACGCCCAGCAGGCGGTGAGCCTGATGATGCACCACATGGACCACATCGACAGCAAGCTCAACCTGGACGAGGAAAGCGCCTCGGACGACCTGCATGCGGTGTTCTCGCATTTGCTGAAAAAGCCCAAGGTTTCCGTCAAAGGCTGATCGTTTGCCTGGTTGGCCCCAGGGGTGTGCATTTACGCTCACCCCTGGGGCTGCTTTGCAGCCCATCGCGACACAAGGCCGCTCCTACCAGGGCTTTGGCGGCTAGCGTTGGTGCACGCAACGCCCGGCAGCGTAGGTTTCACGCACGGTACGGTCGTCGCCCAGGGTGGTGAGCACGAACAGGGTTTCTTCGATGCTGTTGGACTGCTGGATGCGGTAGTCCAGTAGCGGCGTGGCCTTGTAGTCCAGCACTACGAAGTCGGCATCATTGCCGGGGCGCAGGCTGCCGATGCGGTCGTCCAGGCGCAGCGCACGGGCGCCGCCGAGGGTGGCCAGGTACAGTGACTTGAACGGGTGCAGGCGCGCGCCTTGCAGCTGCATCACCTTGTACGCCTCGTTCAGGGTGTTGAGCAGCGAGAAGCTGGTCCCGGCGCCGACGTCGGTGCCCAGGCCCACATTGACCTTGAAGCGCTCGGCTTGCGGCAGGTTGAACAGGCCGCTGCCGAGGAACAGGTTGGAGGTGGGGCAGAAGGCCACGGCCGAGCCAGTTTCGGCCAAGCGCTGGCACTCGTCGTCGCACAGGTGCACGCCGTGGGCGAATACCGAGCGCTCGCCCAGCAGCTCGAAGTGGTCATAGACGTCCAGGTAACCCTTCTGCTCAGGGAACAGCGACTTGACCCAGTCGATTTCCTTGAGGTTTTCCGACAGGTGCGTGTGCATGTACACGCCCGGGTGCTCCTTGAGCAACTGGCCGGCCAGGGTCAACTGTTCAGGCGTGCTGGTCGGTGCGAACCGCGGGGTGACGGCGTAGTGCAGGCGGCCCTTGCCGTGCCAGCGTTCGATCAGCGCCTTGCTTTCGGCATAACCGGACTCGGCAGTGTCGGTCAGGTAGTCCGGGGCGTTGCGGTCCATCATCACCTTGCCGGCGATCAGCCGCAGGTCCAGGCGCTCGGCCTCTTCGAACAGGGCATTCACCGATTCCGGGTGCACGCTGCCGAATACCAATGCGGTAGTGGTGCCGTTGCGCAGCAGTTCCTTGAGGAAGATCTTCGCCACCTGGTCGGCGTGGGCCTTGTCGGCAAACTGCTTTTCGCACGGGAAGGTGTAGGTGTTCAGCCAGTCCAGCAACTGCTCGCCGTAGGAACCGATCATGCCGGTTTGCGGGAAGTGGATGTGGGTATCGATGAAACCCGGGGTGATCAGTGCGTCCTGGTAGTGCTCGACCGGAAAGTCGGCGGCCAGGGTTGGCAGTAGCTCGCTGGCGTGGCCAACGGCGCTGATGCGGCCATCGTCGACGACCAGCAGGCCGTCTTCGTAGTATTCATGGGATGCCTCCAGGCCCACCTCGGCCGGGTCAGCGATGCTGTGCAGGATGGCGGCACGGTAGGCTTTGCGGGTAACGGTCATAACTCACTCGTCAAAGGGCTTGGCTGCGCCGGGAGGGCGGCAGCAACTGGGCAATGGGGCCGGCATTGGCGGCAGCGTCGTGCTGGCCAAAGCAGGCGTTGTAGGTGGCGATGATTTCGCCGGCAATGGACACCGCGATCTCGATGGGCAGCTTGCCCTTGACCTCGGCCAGGCCCATCGGGCAGCGCATGCGCGCCAGCAGCGCGTCGTCGTAGCCCCGCTCGCGCAGGCGGTGCTCGAACTTGACCCGTTTGGTCTTCGAGCCAATCAGGCCGAACCAGGTGAAGTCGTTGCGCTTGAGAATGGCGGCGGTCAGTTCCAAGTCGAGCTGATGGTTGTGGGTCATGACGATGCAGTAGCAACCTGGTGGCAGCTGTGCCACTTCGTCGACCGGCTCTTCACTGACCACCTTGGTCACCCCGTTGGGGATGAATTCGGGGAATTCCTGTTCACGCGAGTCGACCCAGCGCACCCGGCAGGGCAGGGCGGCGAGCAAGGGTACCAGAGCGCGGCCGACATGGCCCGCGCCGAACACGGCGATGTGCGCCTGCACGGCAGCCATGGGTTCGAACAGCAGCACGGTGACGCCGCCGCAGCACTGGCCCAGGCTGGCGCCGAGGCTGAAGCGTTCCAGGTGCGGCGTGGTGCGTTGTGCTTCAAGCATTTGCCGGGCGATGTGCAGGGCCTTGTATTCCAGGTGGCCACCGCCGATGGTGTCGAACAGGCCGCTGGCGCTGACCACCATCTTCGAGCCGGCATTGCGCGGGGTCGAGCCGCGTTCCTCGATGATGGTCACCAGTACGCAGGCTTCGCCACGGGCCTGGTGGTCGGCGAGGGCGTTGATCCATTGGTGCATGATGCAACCTCTCTAAAGATCGACACGGCCCCCTTGTAGGAGCGGCCTCGTGTCGCGAAAGGGCTGCACCGCAGCCCCGACAATCTATGCAGTAGCCAAGATCTTGGGGCCGCTTCGCGACCCTTTCGCGACACAAGGCCGCTCCTACAGGGCCTTGCGTTGTCAGTGGGTGACGGTTTCCAATTCCTGTTCAGACGGTTGCTGCTGGGCCACCGCCTTTCGCATCTGCTCACACCCCCACAACACCCGCTCCGGCGTTGCCGGCGCGTCGATGTTCGGCTGCACGCGGTAGTCGGCAAGGCTCGCCACGGCATCCTTGATCGCGCACCAGGCGGCAATGCCGAGCATGAACGGCGGCTCGCCCACGGCCTTGGAGTGGAACACGGTGTCTTCCGGGTTCTTGCGGTTTTCCACCAGCTTCACGCGCAGGTCCAGTGGCATGTCAGCCACTGCCGGAATCTTGTAGCTGGCCGGGCCGTTGGTCATCAGCTTGCCCTTGGCGTTCCACACCAGTTCCTCGGTGGTCAGCCAGCCCATGCCCTGGATGAAACCGCCCTCTACCTGGCCAATGTCGATGGCCGGGTTCAGCGAGTCACCGACATCGTGCAGGATATCGGCGCGCAACATCTTGTATTCACCCGTCAGGGTGTCGACGATCACCTCCACACAGGCAGCGCCGAAGGCGAAGTAGTAGAACGGCCGGCCACGGGCCTGGCTGCGGTCGTAGTAGATCTTCGGCGTGCGATAGAAGCCCGTGCTGGACAGCGACACCTGGGCAAAGTAGGCCTGCTGCACCAGCTGCTCGAAACTGACGATCTGATCGCGCACCCGCACATGGCCGTTGCGGAACTCGACGTCTTCCTCGGTCACCTGGTAGTGCCGTGCGGCAAACTCGGTCAGGCGCTTCTTGAGGATCTCGGCCGCGTTCTGCGCCGCCTTGCCGTTCAGGTCGGCACCGCTCGAGGCGGCCGTGGGCGAGGTGTTGGGCACTTTGTCGGTATTGGTGGCGGTGATCTGGATACGGCTGAAATCCACCTGGAAGATCTGTGCCACCACCTGCGCCACCTTGGTGTTCAGGCCCTGGCCCATTTCGGTGCCGCCATGGTTCAGGTGGATGCTGCCATCGGTGTAGATGTGGATCAGCGCACCGGCCTGGTTGAGGAAGGTGGCGGTGAACGAAATGCCGAATTTGACCGGGGTCAGGGCCAGGCCTTTCTTCAGCACCGGGCTGTTGGCGTTGAAGCGGCGGATCGACTCGCGGCGCTCGGCGTAGTCGCTGCTGGCTTCCAGCTCGGCGGTCATCTCTTCGAGCATATTGTGCTCGACGGTCTGGTAGTAATGGGTGACGTTGCGTTCGGTCTTGCCGTAGTAGTTGGCCTTGCGCACCGCCAGGGGGTCACGGCCCAGGTGGCGGGCGATATGGTCCATCACCTGTTCGATGGCAACCATGCCCTGCGGGCCGCCAAAGCCGCGGTACGCCGTGTTGGAGGCGGTGTTGGTCTTGCAGCGGTGACCATGCACCGTGGCATCGCCCAGGTAGTAGGCATTGTCGGAGTGGAACATGGCGCGGTCGACGATCGAGCCAGACAGGTCGGGCGAATAGCCACAGTTGCCGGCCAGGTCCAGATTGATGCCATGCAGGCGCCCATTCTCATCGAAGCCCACGTCGTACTCGACGTAGAACGGGTGGCGCTTGCCGGTCATGGTCATGTCTTCGACCCGCGGCAGGCGCATCTTGGTCGGCTGGCCGGTCAGGCGCGCCACCACCGCGCACAGGCAGGCCGGGCTGGCGGCCTGGGTTTCCTTGCCGCCAAAGCCGCCGCCCATGCGGCGCATGTCCAGCACCACCTTGTTCATCGGCACGTCGAGTACTTCGGCGACCAGCTTCTGCACTTCGGTGGGGTTCTGCGTGGAGCAGTAGACGATCATGCCGCCATCTTCGGTAGGCATCACCGAGGAAATCTGCGTTTCCAGGTAGAAATGCTCCTGGCCACCGATGTGCAGGGTGCCCTGGAGGCGGTGCGGGGCGCTGGCCAAGGCGCTGGCGGAGTCGCCGCGCTGGTGGGTGTGGCTGTCGAGCACGAAGTGCCGCTTGCGCAGCGCGTCGACCACGTCCAGCACCGGCTCCAGGTCCTCGTACTCGACGATTGCGGCCATGGCCGCCTTGCGTGCGGTGTCCAGGTCACGTGCAGCCACGGCCAGCACCGGCTGGCCGAAGAACTCGACCTTGTCGATAGCCAGCAGCGGGTCACCCGCCACCACCGGGCCGATGTCTTTCAGGCCAGGGATGTCTTCGTGGGTGATGGCGATGCGCACGCCCTCGAAGGCATAGCACGGCGCGGTGTCGATGCGCAGGATGCGCGCATGGGCACGGTCGGCGGTGCGGGCATAGACGTGCAGCTGGTTGGGGAATTCCAGGCGGTCGTCGATGTACAGCGCCTCGCCGGAGACATGTTTGTCGGCGCTGTCGTGCTTGACGCTGCGGCCAACCCCGGTGGTCAGGTGCTGGCTGAACAGTTCGGCCATCTCGGCCTGGCTCTTGGCTACATGGTGGTTAGACATAAGCGGTCACCCGGGTTTCGATGTGCGGCGATTGCTGTTCGATGAAGTACTTGCGCAGCAGGTTCTGTGCAGTCAGCAGGCGGTATTCCTTGCTGGCGCGGAAGTCGCTGAGCGGGGTGAAGTCTTCGGCCAGGGCCTGGCAGGCACGCTCGATGGCCGCCGCGTTCCAGGGTTTGCCGCGCAGCGCGGCTTCGCAGGCGCGCGCGCGCTTGGGTATCGCTGCCATGCCGCCGAAGGCGATGCGCACACCGCTGACCACCCCGTCCTCGATGCTCAGGTTGAAAGCGCCGCACACGGCGGAGATGTCGTCGTCCAGGCGCTTGGATACCTTGTAGGCACGGAACGCCCAGTCGCGGCTGGCGCGTGGCACGATGATCTTCTCGATGAACTCGCTGTCCTGGCGGGCAGTGATGCGGTAGTCGATGAAGTAGTCCTCCAGCGGCATCACCCGTTGACGCTCACCCTGGCGCAGCACCACCTGCGCATCCAGGGCGATCAGCAGGGGTGGCGAGTCGCCAATCGGTGAGGCATTGCCAATGTTGCCACCGAGGGTGCCCTGGTTGCGGATCTGCAGCGAGGCGAAGCGGTGCAGCAGGGCGCCGAAGTCGGGGTACTCGTCGTTCAGGGCGCCGTAGCAGTCGGTGAGCGGGGTTGCGGCGCCGATTTCCAGGTGGCTGGCGGTTTTCTCGATGCGTTTGAGTTCGGCGACGTGGCCCACGTAGATCATCACCGGCAGGGTCTTGTGGAACTGGGTGACTTCCAGGGCCAGGTCGGTACCGCCGGCCAGCAGCCGCGCCTCTGGGTGCGAGCTGTACAATTCGGCAAGATCCGCCACGGTCAGTGGCACCAGGCAGCGCTTGTCGCCGCTGTTCAGTTCACCGGTCTGGGTGGGGGCAATGGCCTTCAGGCGGCTGATGGTATGCGCCTGCTGGGCATCGAACTGGTCGCGGCAAGGCTGGCGGCAGCTCTGCTCGGCGGCGTCGAGGATCGGCCGGTAGCCGGTGCAGCGGCACAGGTTGCCGGCCAGGGCCTCCTGGGCTTGGTGCAGGTCGGCGCCGTCGCTGTTCTTTTGCAGGGCAAACAGCGACATCACGAAGCCGGGTGTGCAGAACCCGCATTGCGACCCATGGCAGTCGGCCATGGCTTGCTGCACGCTGTGCAGCTGGCCCTGGTGCTTGAGGCCCTCGACGCTGATCAGCTGCTTGCCATGCAGCGACGAGACGAAGGTCAGGCACGAGTTGAGGCTGCGGTAGCGCAGGCTGTCGTTGCCCTGTGCGTCCTGGGTCAGTTCACCGACCACCACGGTGCAGGCGCCGCAGTCACCGCTGGCGCAGCCTTCCTTGGTGCCGGGTTTGCCCAAGTGCTCGCGCAGGTACTGCAGCACCGTCATGTTAGGGTCCAGGGCGTGCTCACTACGCAGCTCCTGATTGACGAGAAACTGGATCACGGGGATGGCCTCGCAATGGTTTTATTGTTGTTGGGCGGACTCTAAGCAACACCTGTCCAGCAGGTCAATATTTTTCTGACCCAAAGGTCAAGAAATTGCGCATGGTCTCGCCCAACCCTGTTCATTGCCCATAATGCAAGCATAGATCGCGCCGGGCCCGCGGTTGTCTGCTGGGTCAAATAAACCGCCTGCCCCCTCTGCGCGACCAATGGTCAAGTGCGCTACACTTCGCCCCTTGTGCCCAGTTCAATGATTTTGAAGGAAAACCATGACGTTCAAGGCCCCGGACAGCCTCTCCGAGCAGATTGCCGATTACCTGGCCGAACGCATTATCCGCGGCGAGCTGGCGCCCGGCGAGCGCATTCAGGAGCAAAAGGTTACGCAGGCACTCAATGTCAGCCGCGGTTCTGTGCGCGAGGCGTTGCTGATTCTCGAACGCCGCCACCTGGTGGCGATCTTGCCGCGCCGCGGTGCCCATGTCACCGAGCTGGACGAACGCAGCGTGCGCAGCCTGTGCGCGCTGATGGGCGAGTTCTATATCCTGCTGGGCAATGCGGTTGCACAAAAATGGCGCACCGAAGCCGACCTGCGCCCGTTTCTGGAGATTCAGCAGCGGCTGCAGCGCGCCCACGACCGGCTGGACATCAAGGCTTTCGTCGGTGACAGCTTCGCGGTGATGCGCGCCGCCTATCCGTTCGCCGATAACCCTTTCTTGCAGGAAACCGTGGAAAACCTGCAGCCGGCCATGAGCCGTGCCTATTATCTGGCGCTGGACCAACGCCAGGCCAACATGATCGATTACCTCGACCTGTTCGCCCGCCTGCTCGAAGCGGTGGTCGCCCGTGACCTGCCGCACATTCGCGAGGTGCTTACCGCTTACTGCCAGCGCAGCTGCGAACTGGTGCTGGCGGCACTGGCCCGAGGCTGACCGATGCGCCTCAAATGCATTCGCCTGGCCGGCTTCAAGTCGTTCGTCGACCCGACCACGGTCAATTTCCCCAGCAACATGGCGGCCGTGGTCGGCCCCAACGGCTGCGGCAAATCCAACATCATCGACGCGGTGCGCTGGGTGATGGGCGAGAGCTCGGCGAAGAACCTGCGCGGCGAATCGATGACCGACGTCATCTTCAACGGCTCCAGTGGGCGCAAACCGATCAGCCAGGCCAGCATCGAGCTGGTCTTCGACAACAGCGAAACCACCCTGGTCGGCGAGTATGCCGCGTACGCCGAAATTTCCATCCGCCGCAAGGTCACCCGCGACGGGCAGAACAGCTACTACCTGAACGGCACCAAGTGCCGCCGGCGCGACATCACCGACATTTTCCTCGGCACCGGGCTGGGGCCGCGCAGCTACTCGATCATCGAACAGGGCATGATCTCCAAGCTGATCGAGGCCAAGCCCGAAGAGTTGCGCAATTTCATCGAGGAAGCCGCCGGCATCTCCAAATACAAGGAGCGCCGCCGCGAAACCGAGAACCGTATCCGCCGCACCCAGGAAAACCTGGCACGCCTGACCGACCTGCGTGAAGAACTGGAACGCCAGCTCGAGCGCCTGCACCGCCAGGCCCAGGCCGCGGAAAAGTACCGTGAGTACAAGGCGCAGGAGCGCCAGCTGAAAGCGCAGCTGTCGGCCTTGCGCTGGCGCGACCTGGACGAGCGGGTACGCCAGCGCGAGTCGGTGATCGGTGACCAGGGCGTGGCCCACGAGGCACTGGTGGCCGAGCAGCGCAACGCCGATGCCAGCATCGAGCGCCTGCGTGACGGTCATCACGAGTTGTCCGAGCGGTTCAACCAGGTGCAGGGCCGTTTCTATTCGGTGGCCGGTGACATTGCCCGGGTCGAGCAGAGTATCCAGCACGGTCAGCAGCGCCTGCGCCAGTTGCAGGACGACTTCAAGGAGGCCGAGCGCACCCGTTTGGAAACCGAGTCGCACCTGGGGCATGACCGCACCTTGCTGGCGACCCTGGGCGAAGAGTTGGCCATGCTCGAACCCGAGCAGGAAATGACCCTGGGCGCCGCCGAAGAAGCTGCGGCGGCGCTGGAAGAGGCCGAGCTGGCCATGCACGGCTGGCAAGAGCAGTGGGACAGCTTCAACAGCCGCTCTGCCGAACCGCGCCGCCAGGCCGAAGTGCAGCAGGCGCGCCTGCAGCAGTTGGAAGCCAGCCTGGAGCGCCAGGCTGAGCGCCAGCGCAAGCTGGGCGAAGAGCGCGAGCAACTCGGGAGCGATCCGCAGGACGCCACCCTGCTGGATCTGGCCGAACAACTGGCCAGCAGCGAAATGTTGCTGGAAGAACTGCAGCTCTCCGAAGAACAGGTGGTCGAGCGTCTGGAAAGCGCGCGCGGGCAGTTGCAGCAGGCTACCCAGGCCCAGCAGCAGGCACAGGGCGACCTGCAGCGCCTGGGCGGCCGCCTGGCATCCTTGGAAGCGTTGCAGCAGGCAGCCCTGGAGCCGGGGGCGGGCGCCGCAGACTGGCTGCAGGGCCAGGGCCTGCAGCAACAGCCACGCTTGGCTGAAGGCTTGCGGGTAGAACCGGGCTGGGAGCTTGCCGTAGAAACCGTGCTCGGCGCTGACCTGCAGGCCGTGCTGGTGGACGATTTCAACGGCCTCGATTTTGCCGGTTTGGAACAAGGCGAGCTGCGCTTGCTGCAGGCCAGCGATGCCAGCGCGTCGTTGCCCGGCAGCCTGCTGGAAAAGGTCGAAGGCGGTGTCGATCTGGCACCCTGGCTGGGTCAGGTCATGCCTGTCGAGGACTTGGCCCAGGCGCTGGCGCAGCGCACAGCGCTTGGCGACGGGCAGAGCCTGGTCAGCCGCGATGGCTACTGGGTTGGCCGGCACTTCCTGCGGGTGCGCCGTGGCGGTGAGGCCGAAGGCGGAGTGCTGGCGCGTGGCCAGGAAATCGACCGCCTGGGCCAGGAACAACTGCAGCAGGAAGCGGCGTTGGAACAGCTTGAGCAACAGTTGCAAACCCTGCGCGAGCAGCAGCTGGACCTGGAAGAACAGCGCGAGCAACTGCGCCGCCGCAGCCAGGAAGAAAACCGCCTGCACGGTGAACTGAAAGCCAGCCTCTCGGCCAGCCGTGCGCGCGCCGAACAGGTCGAGCTGCGCCGCCGGCGCTTGCAGGAAGAACTGGCCGAACTGGAAGAACAGCGCGCCCTTGAGCACGAACAACTGGGCGAAGCCCGCCTGTTGCTGCAAGAGGCGGTGGAGCTGATGGCCCAGGACACCGAGCAGCGCGAGCAATTGATGGCCCGCCGCGACGCCCTGCGCGAAAGCCTCGACCGGGTGCGCCAGGAGGCCCGCCAGCACAAGGACCACGCCCACCAGCTGGCCGTGCGGCTGGGCTCGCTGCGTGCGCAGCATGACTCCACCCGCCAGGCTCTGGAGCGCCTGGAGCAGCAAGCAGCAAGGCTGACCGAGCGCCAGGAGCAACTGAGCCTGAACCTGGAGGAGGGCGAGGCACCACAGGAGGAGTTGCGCCTGAAGCTCGAAGCGCTGCTGGAACTGCGCATGAGTGTTGACGAGGAAATGCGCCTGGCGCGCCTGCACATGGACGAAGCCGACCGCGAATTGCGCGAGGCCGAGAAGCGCCGCACGCAGGCTGAGCAGCAGGCGCTGTTGTTGCGCGGCCAGCTGGAGCAGCTGCGGCTGGAGTGCCAGGGCCTGGATGTGCGGCGCAAGACCCTGCAGGAGCAGCTGCTGGCCGACGGTTACGACCTGCAAGGGGTGCTCGCCACCCTGGAGGCCGATGCCAGCGAGCAGGGCACCGAACAGGCGCTGGAGCAACTCGAGGCGCGTATCCAGCGCCTGGGTGCGATCAACCTCGCCGCCATTGAGGAGTACGAGCAACAATCCGAGCGCAAGCGCTACCTGGATGCCCAGGACGCCGACCTGGTGGAGGCGCTGGAGACCCTGGAAAACGTCATTCGCAAGATCGACAAGGAAACCCGCAACCGCTTCAAGGATACCTTTGATCAGATAAATGCCGGATTACAGGCACTTTTCCCAAAAGTTTTCGGTGGTGGCAGCGCTTATCTGGAACTGACGGGCGAAGATCTACTCGATACAGGGGTGACGATCATGGCGCGACCGCCGGGCAAGAAGAACAGCACCATCCATCTGCTGTCCGGCGGCGAAAAGGCACTGACCGCATTGGCGCTGGTGTTTGCCATCTTCAAGTTGAACCCCGCACCGTTCTGCATGCTCGACGAAGTCGATGCGCCGCTGGACGATGCCAACGTCGGGCGCTACGCGCGCCTGGTCAAGGAAATGAGTGAGAGCGTGCAGTTCATCTACATCACCCACAACAAGATTGCGATGGAGATGGCCGATCAACTGATGGGGGTAACCATGCATGAACCCGGTTGTTCACGTCTTGTTGCAGTTGATGTGGAGGCCGCCATGGCCATGGTCGATGCGTGATGTGCGACGATGCGGGCACTTTCTCCAACGAAATGCCCCCGTCATGTGCGACAGACGGTGTAAAGTTGTCTTTGGTCGTGCTAGCTTAATGTCACTCGTTTATTGCGTGGGTAAAACGCCTGTCAGAACATAGAGTTGGCGCCACGTGTTAAAGGGCTTTGAACCCTTTGTTTTCAAGCATATTTTTATAGAGGCACGGGATTACATGGAAATCGGTCTGCGCGAGTGGCTGATCCTCATCGGCATCATTGTCATTGCCGGTATTCTTTTCGACGGCTGGCGCCGCATGCGCGGCGGCAAAGGCAAGTTGAAATTCCGTCTGGACCGCAGTTATTCCAACCTGCCGGACGAAGAGGGCGGCAGTGCCGAAGTACTCGGCCCGTCGCGGGTACTGGATACCCATAAAGAACCGGAACTGGACGAAAGCGACCTGCCTTCGCTCAGCGCCTCGGCGCGTGACCGCGAGCGCGAGCCAAAGCCGGCCAAGGCCAGCAAGCGTGGCAAGCGCGCCACAGCCGCGGCCGATGTGCAGCAGGGCGACCTGGGCCTGAGCGCCGAGCCGCGCGAGCCCGACCTGTTCACCGACAGCGACGACGACTTCGCCGCCGAAAATACCCGTGGCAACCCGGCGCCCGCTGCCAGCAGCAGCGTCAAGGAGCTGCCACCGGCCGAAGAGGTGCTGGTCATCAGCGTCATTTCCCGCGACGAGGGTGGCTTCAAGGGCCCGGCATTGTTGCAGAACATTCTTGAAAGCGGCCTGCGCTTCGGCGAAATGGACATCTTCCACCGCCACGAAAGCATGGCCGGCCACGGCGAAGTGCTGTTCTCCATGGCCAATGCGGTCAAGCCTGGTGTGTTCGACCTGGACGACATCGACCATTTCAGCACCCGTGCGGTGAGCTTCTTCCTCGGCCTGCCTGGCCCACGTCATCCGAAGCAGGCCTTTGACGTGATGGTGGCGGCCGCGCGCAAGCTGGCCCATGAACTGAACGGTGAGCTCAAGGACGACCAGCGCAGCGTGCTGACCGCCCAGACCATCGAGCACTATCGCCAGCGCATCGTCGAGTTCGAGCGCCGTGCGCTGACCCAGAAGCGCTGACAGATCCAACGAAAGAGCAGCCTGAGGGCGTGCTGGCCGGTTCGGGTGTTGTTACCTGTTCCGGCCTTGTCGCCGGCAAGCCAGCTCCCACAAGGGCCTGTGGGAGCTGGCTTGCCGGCGACAGGGCCAGGGCAGGCAATGGCTACTCCAGACCGCAGCCGCCGCCCCAGGCTGCTCTTTTGCTTTGCAAGAGAAGACAAACCCCATGACCGCCGAAACCCGTATCCACGAACTGCGCGCCGAACTCGACCAGCACAACTACCGCTACTACGTGCTCGACGAGCCCAGTGTGCCCGACGCCGAATACGACCGCCTGTTCAACGAGCTCAAGGCGTTGGAAGCCGAACACCCGCACCTGGTAACCCCCGACTCGCCCACCCAGCGCGTCGGCGGTGCAGCCCTGTCGGCCTTTAGCCAGGTGCGCCATGAAGTGCCCATGCTCAGCCTGGGCAACGCCTTCGAGGAGGCCGACCTGCGTGAGTTCGGCCGCCGCGTGGTGGACGGCCTCGATCAGCCCGGCGCGGTTGACTACAGCTGCGAACCCAAGCTCGATGGCCTGGCCGTTAGCCTGCTGTACCGCGATGGCCTGCTGGTGCAGGGTGCCACGCGCGGCGACGGCACCACTGGCGAAGATATCAGCGCCAACGTACGCACCGTGCGCAACATTCCGCTGAAGTTGCACGGCGAGGGCTGGCCCGCGTTGCTGGAAGTGCGTGGCGAGGTCTACATGAGCAAGGCCGGCTTCGACCGCCTCAATGCAGCCCAGGCCGAAGCCGGCGGCAAGACCTTCGCCAACCCGCGCAACGCGGCTGCCGGTAGCCTGCGCCAGCTCGATTCGAAAATCACGGCCAGCCGCCCGCTGGAGTTCTGCTGCTACGGCGTCGGTCAGCTGTCTGCCAGCATCGGCGACAGCCATATCGGCATCCTTGAACAGCTCAAGGCATGGGGCCTGCCGATCAGCCGCGAGCTCAAGCATGCGGCAGGGATCGAAGAGTGCCTGGATTACTACCGCGACATCGGCGAGCGGCGCAACAGCCTGCCGTATGAAATCGATGGTGTGGTATTCAAGGTCAACAGCCTGGCCGCCCAGCGTGAACTGGGCTTCCGCGCCCGTGAACCGCGCTGGGCAATCGCCCACAAGTTCCCGGCCATGGAAGAGCTGACCGAGGTGCTGGACGTCGAGTTCCAGGTCGGCCGTACCGGCGCGGTCACCCCGGTGGCGCGCCTGAAACCGGTCAAGGTGGCGGGCGTGACCGTGTCCAACGCCACCCTGCACAACATGGACGAAATCGCCCGCCTGGGCCTGCGCATTGGCGACACGGTGATCATCCGCCGGGCCGGCGACGTGATCCCGCAGGTGATGCAGGTGGTGCTGGAGCGTCGCCCGGACGATGCCCGCCCGGTTGCCGTGCCAAGCGAGTGCCCGGTGTGTGGCTCGCAAGTCGAGCGCACCCAGCTGGTCAAGCGCAGCAAGGGCAAGGAAACCACCAGCGAAGGGGCGGTGTACCGCTGTGTCGGCCGCCTGGCCTGTGGTGCGCAGCTCAAGCAGGCGATCATTCACTATGTGTCGCGTCGCGCCATGGACATCGACGGGCTTGGCGAAAAAAGCGTCGAGCAGTTGGTGGACGAAGGCCTGATCGGCTCGCCGGCTGACCTGTACAAGCTGCAGTTCGAGCAGGTGGTCGGCCTGGAAGGCTTCGCCGAGGTGTCCACCCGCAAACTGCTGGATGCCATCGAAGCCAGCAAGCGGCCGAGCCTGGCGCGTTTCATCTATGCGCTGGGCATACCGGATGTGGGTGAGGAGACGGCCAAGGTGCTGGCCCGTTCGCTGGGCAGCCTGGCGCGCGTGCAGCAGGCCTTGCCGCAGGTGCTGACGTATCTGCCGGACATTGGCCTTGAGGTCGCCTACGAGATTCACAACTTCTTCGAAGATGAGCACAACCAGAAGGTTATCCAGCAGTTGCTCGACAGCGGCATGCACCTGCAGGACGAAGGCGAGTTGGCCGCCGAATTCGCGGCCAGCACCAGCTTGGCCGGCATGATCGCCAAGCTCGACATCGCTTCGGTAGGCCCAACCGGTGCCGAGAAACTGGTAGCCAAGCTCGACAGCCTGGACAAGATCATCGCTGCCGACGGCATCGACCTGCGCCAGGCACTGGCGGCCAAGCAGGCGGACGCGGTGCGTGAATTCTTCAAGGATGAGGCCAACCAGAAACTGGCGCGCGCGATCGAGGCGCAGTTGCTGGCGTTCGGCATGCACTGGACCAGCGAGAAGAAAGTCGCCGAGGGTTTGCCGCTGGCCGGCCAGACCTGGGTGCTGACCGGTACCCTGGAGCGCATGAGCCGCGATGTGGCCAAGGACAAGCTGGAAAGCCTTGGCGCCAAGGTGGCCGGTTCGGTGTCGGGCAAGACCCAGTGCGTGGTCGCAGGGCCGGGGGCTGGATCGAAGCTGGCCAAGGCCAGCGAGCTGGGCGTGAAGGTGCTGGACGAGGAGGCCTTCGTCGCGTTCCTGGCCGAGCAGGGCATCGCTATTTAAGTCCCTGCGCGCGCCCCTTGTGGGAGCGGGCATGCCCGCGAACACCGGCAAAGCCGGTGCCATCCATCGCGTAGCTTGCTTCGCGGGCACGCCCGCTCCCACAGGTCTCGCGCCAGTCTTGCCTGCAGCGCCACCCCAACCCAGACAAGTCATTGAGAAATGATGACTTTTTCTGCTCCCAGAGGTTGTATCTGCCCCCAAGACCGGTACAATGGCGCCACTCGCTGCTCAGCGAGGCATGTAGTGGTGGCCCCATCGGTCCCCCCGCATTGATTACCCGTTAACCTGGTCAGGCCCGGAAGGGAGCAGCCATAGCGGGAACATCGAGTGCCGGGGTGTGGCTGGTGGGGCCGCCTCCATTACGTAAGTCCTTAATTTTAAAGGACTTTCCTCGCTAAAGATCTCGAAGTGGACCAGTGCCGTAGTACACCTAAGTGGTGCACCGTGCTGAGCATTCTAGCTTCGTCATCTTGCCTCTCCAATACCCTTCTCTGGTTACGCCTATCCCGGCGCAATCCTGTCATCTGCTCATGCGGCTGTTTATCCCTGCCTCTCACTGTGATTTGCAATTGCCAGTACGGTGGCTGTGCTACTAGGATGTGGCATCTGAGCGAGGAGCTAGAGATGGAATTCGTAGAGCGACTGAACGCGTTATCAGCCAAAATCCGCCAGCAGGGTCCTGCTATCCAAACTGAAGAGGCAACCAAAATTGCCTTTGTCATGCCCTTCATCAACTCCGTTCTGGGCTACGACGTCTTTGACCCCTCGGAGGTGACCCCAGAGTACGTCTGCGACGTGGGGACGAAGAAGGGCGAGAAGATCGACTACGCCATAATGAAGAACGGCCAGATTCAGATCCTTATCGAGTGCAAGAAGATCGGCGAGCCGCTGCATATCAATCACGCGAGCCAACTCTTCCGGTATTTCCACGTTACCACAGCTCGTATCTCGATCCTTACCAACGGCCAGGTATATCGGTTCTTCACCGACCTTGATGCGCCTAACAAGATGGATGAAAAGCCATTCTTGGAGCTGGATCTTCTAGATATAGATGAACACGCTCTCCCTGAGCTGCAAAAGCTAACCAAGTCCGCATTTGATGTAGACTCGATTATCAGTGCCGCTGGTGAGCTGAAGTACGTTGGGCAGATTAAAAAAGAGATGGCTTCCCAATTCAGTCAGCCAAGCGATGACTTCGTTAAGTTCTTCGCTACTCGGGTCTACGATGGGATCATTACTCAGAAGGTTAGGGAGCAGTTTACGACCCTGACCCGTAAAGCTGCGATCCAGTTCTTGGGGGATCAGATCAATGACCGACTGAAGTCGGCCATGAGCGGTGCTGTCGAGCCTTCCTATGCGATGGAGGCGGTCGAAAGTAGTCAAGCTGTGGAGTCTACTGAAGGTGCCGCTGACGAGCAGATACAGACTACGTTGGAAGAGCTAGAAGGCTTTCATATGGTTAAGGCAATCGTGAGGGCGGTTGTTGATGCGAAGCGAATAGTCCATCGTGATACAAAGAGTTACTTTGGGATCTTGCTTGATGATAATAACCGCAAGCCAATTTGCCGCTTGCACTTTAATCGGAGTCAGAAGTACATTGGGCTATTTGATTCTGATAAGAATGAGACTCGACATCCTATCGCCTCTTTGGATGAGATATACGGCTTTGCAGAGCAGTTGAAGGGTACTATCTCCTTGTATGAGTGAGTTTGCTTACCGTATCCGTGTCGATGGTTATGACGGCCTAGACACGGTTAAGGTGGTGTCTGAAGTGGTAGGAATTTGCTTAGTGGTCCTACCTGCTCTGCTGTGATTTGTAGATTTAGGAGGGTTAGTGAAAGAGTGTGTGCTTTGTGATAGTCCTCTCTCGGAAACTAATGACTCCGAAGAGCACATTGTAATTAATGCTATTGGTGGGCGTTATAAAGTATCCGGTGTGCTTTGTGTGAAGTGCAATAATGGTGCTGGGCAGGCTTGGGATAGTGCCTTGGCCAAGGATCTTCAGTCACTGGGGCTGTTGATTGGGGTTAAGAGGGAGCGTGGAGTATTGCCTTCTCTCGCGGTTGAGAATCTCGATGGTGAGCAACTGTTGTTACATGCGGATGGTAGCATGAGCCCGGCTAGAGCTAGTTTTAGTCAAACTCCAGAAGGATCTGGAGCGATGAGGATTGAGCTCGTTGCTCGTAGCTCTGAAGAGGCACGTAAGATACTTAAGGGTGTTAAGCGAAAGTACCCTAACTTTGACTTGGAGTCGGCGATTGCCAGCTCTAGAGTGCAGTCAAGGTATTCAAGGAGCCCGCTGAATTTCTCCTTGGAGTTTGGTGGTCCTCTCTCAGGGCGCTCGCTCGTTAAATCTGTACTCTGCTTTGCTGCGGTTAACGGGGTTGGAGCCAGAGATTGTACTAATGCTAAGCAGTATTTGGCGGAGGACGGAGCAGAAGCATGCTTCGGGTACTGGTATGAGAGTGATTTAATTCTGCATAGGCCGGAAGGGGTTCCGCTTCACTGTGTGGCAGTGAGCAATCAAGGAACGGATGGCCAGTTGCTTGGATATATAGAGTTCTTCGGCGTGAGGCGCATGGTTGTATGCTTGGCTGAGAGCTATTCGGGGGCGCCTGTGCACGCTGGTTACTGCATTGATCCAAGAAGCTCCGAGAGAATAGATATAGAATTTGACCTGGCTCTTGGTAGGGCTGATATCCAGGCTTCGTACAACTATGAGCGCATTCCGGATGGTAGCATCGAGCGTGCGTTTGACCTTATCCTACGTCACGCGGTGAAGCGCTCAGCCGTAACGGCAAGAGATCAAGCTATTGATAGGGCAGTACAATATGCATTCAGCAATCTTGGAGTGGGTGAGGGCGCCATTCTTACTGAGCAGGATGTCGAAAAGCTTTCCAGCTTGCTCATGCATGAGCTGACACCTTACCTTATGCATGTTGTTGGGAATAGGCGGCGACAGGATGAGCGCTAATCTCAGTTTGGCAGTATGCGTTCTATTCTAAGGTGCTGGTTAGATTAGTGCCGGTATTCAATTTGAGCTATATGGTATCGGCAGTTATTCAATGCTGCCGATCAGTCTGGGTCGAGATTAGACCCGGTAGCTAATGGCAAGCGGGGCACACAAACCTCTCTCTGAAATATAGCATAACGCCATCATGATCGAAGCCGTTCTATCGCTGAGGTGATGGAATCAGCATTGGTGTCCAGTGTCTGAAGGGCCCCCATTACATTGTCGTGTATGTTAACGCTGCCCCTCTGCCTCACCCATGTACTCAGCTCTTCCACTGAAGCTCGGATGGCTATCTGGTTAAGATGAAGCCCCTCAAGGGCGTTCGCTATCGCAGCGGCCTTATCATCGTCCATACACCTCGCCCACCTAGTGATCGCAATTATCTGAGTAAAGCCAGATTATGCACTGGCCTTCATGGCACGTTGCACGGTGCTCAGGCTTACACCAAGGCTCTCAGCGGCCTTGCGGAACGATAGCCCGCCACGCACAGCGGATTGTATGGCTACGTCATCAACGGTCTTAATGCGGCCTTTGTAGGCACCTCTCTGTTTCGCCTTGGCGATGCCCTCTCGCTGACGCTCCTTGATCATAGCTCGCTCAAACTGAGCTACAGCTCCCATCATCGAGAGCATCAGGTGCTGGGTCGGGTTGTCTTCGCCAGTGAACTCCAACTGCTCTTTATTGAAGCAGATATGGACGCCCCGCTTGGTTAGGTCTTCCACTAGCTTCAGTAGATCCGCCAGGGAGCGAGCAAGCCTGTCAATGCTGTGTACCAGAATGGTGTCGCCCTCGCGCACGTATTCCAGCATCGCCTGAAGCTGAGGTCGGTCAGTGGTAGCACCGCTCAGCTTCTCAGTGAAGATCTTGTCCAAGGCAACGCCGTCAAGCTGACGATCTACGTTCTGATCTACCGAACTAACGCGGATGTACCCAACACGTGCCATATCCATGCCTCTGTATTCATTTAGATCTAGATGCTGTGAGTGTGTCTGTATTCATGACTAAAATCAAGTCTAATGAATACGGTTTTTGGGCATGTGCTGTATTCATGAACTTGTGATCGCTGAAGTAGAGTCCAATGACTACAAAGCTAGGTTAGGTCTGCTCCTCCTGTGGGGCTTAGCGAGGTCCGACCCGCAGGCGGCTGTCTGGTAACCCCGATTCGGCGGGATATCGGGGAGAACACCTCGCAGCCTCAGCGCGGATCTTGTATAAAACTAAAACCATTGGCGAACTGCCATCTTGCTTGAATCCCATGGTGGGGGAGTTTAATGCTTCGATTACTGCTAACTGGCTTTATCATGACGTCACTCCTTGCCGGCTGTCAGAGTCAGAATTACTTGATTATGTGCAAGCCCCAATACAGTGATAGAGCTTGCGATCTCAGCGACCTAGACGCGAGGGGCTGTTCATCAGCGAAAGCGACGGTTAGGACTTGCTCGTCTTTTGTAGACAGCGAAGTCCGCAGACAGCTAGCGATGAAGCGAGGTCAGACAAATGCGCCAGTGTCTTACCGCAATCCTTCGTCAGAAGTAGTGAGGTTGGGAAGCTACGCTAGCGGGGGAGGTATGCTGTTTGTTTACCTAGATTCAGCCACGCCTCAGGCCTACAGCCAGTCAGCGTATGACGCTAAGCCTTTGGTCAATTCCAGGGTGTCGCTGCTGCAATTAGCTACGAGCCGCTACGTTAATGAGGTCGTCAATGGCAACCCAAATACATCTGAAAGCGAGGTGCGTACCGCCATTGCATCTCTGCGATCATTGGAGGCGCCGTTGAGGAAAATGATTGATGATGGCAAGCACATGCTAGGCTTCTACTCTTCTCAGCCTTCGGTGGATTATGAGGCCATGGCTCATGAGGTTGTTCGCACAACTAATGATCGAGATCCATACCTTCGTGCCGGTGCTGAGTTGGCGATTGCTGAGAGCAAGCGTTATGAGTTGAATAGTCCGAAGGTTCGAGTAAAAGAGGCAGTTGAGAACTTTGAAGCCCTTCATGCTCTTGCTACCGCTCAATACTCTGAGCAATTCGCTGAGCTTAAGAAGAAGGCTAGTGTTCAGGCTCGTGTTGCAGTTAAAGCTGCTGAGCACAGGAGGGCTCAGCAGAGAGCCTATGAGCGGGAGCAGCGGCAGGGAGGGGGCTTCGAGGGTGGCGGGGGCTGTTCATGTGCGGGCGGTAATGTGTGCTACGGGCCTAGAGGTGGTCGATACTGCATAACCTCTGGCGGCAATAAACGATACGGTATTTAGCGTTGCAACTCTCTGGAAAGTTTAAAATGAGCTACAAGGAGGCATTCATACTACTGGTCAGGGATCATTGGGAGGGAGGCTTACGCTTCTGCGCCATGAGCTAAATTCAGTATTGGGGCAGGCTAGCGTTCTGTCCCAAAGTTTAAATCCTGTCTGCCGTGGTCGCCTTGATTGTCGGCCCTTGTGTGCAAGCGGCATGGAATAAGCTACCGAATTCACTCAGCTTTACTGCCCAGGCTGGTTGTCCATTTAATACACTGAAGCATAAAGCGAGTGCGTGTTGTTGCTCATTAGTATACTCAATCAGTCCGAGTGTCTGTAGGTGTTGTATGTAAAGCTGCAAGTAAGCTGGCTGCGAAAGAATCTCAGGAGCTATGAAGCGATCCCAGTCTAACTCTACTGGTTCAAGTGAGTTGGCGGTTAGATGCGCTTTTATGTCGCGCGAGTGTTCGGTCCATGATAGCGGTTCCTTGCCGATGTAAATTCTAGCTAAGGGTCCGGCTATATGATTGAGCAGGATTGCTTCGTCCGGACTAAGCTGCGATATCAACCCAGTGAATGCAGGGTGAGCTTGACCGCAGCGGCGCTTGTCAAATGCACATGCAAGAAGCTCTAAGTACATCTCTGTTAACAAAGAGTCTTCTTCCTGAAAGCGCAGCCTCTCAGATACCTGTAAGACCAGTGACTCTACAGGCTTGACTCTCTCCTGTTCCGGAACGCGCTGTAGTGCCTGACTTAGGTAATTCTCAAGTCGCTTTTGATAATGTGAAGCAAGCTGTACTGGAAATAGTGCAAGTCGAACCATGCGGATAGCATCCGCCCCTAGCTTACCAACTTCCTGAAGTAGCGGCGAAGCTGCATCTTGATAGGTGCTCTGCAGGGCTGGTGTTAGATCCAGCTTAACTTCTACATCTGGTAATAGGGCCATGTAAAACTCTCGTTTAGGTCTGGGTGCGATAACGTAGTATGGAGCGGTCAGAGAGAGATTACCATAGCATTCAAAGAGTGCATGAACGCACTTGACTCTTTGCAGAGTTTGTCTTGCTCTCATAAGTGTCAGAGATTAGCGTCTTCATCATTGGCAGGCTGAAACCTTCTACCTGACATCTCCGTTAGAGCCCCGATTGCCGGTTGGATCTCGTAGCTTGAGTCCAGAAGCCTCTTGGATAGCTGCATTACCCGTACAGCCTGATCGGGGTGCCCGGTCTCCCTAAGCAAGAGCGCTAGGGCATGAAGGGCCTCGCACATGGCCATTTGATTACCCCAGAGGCGTGTTACCACTGTGGTGATGCACACTTCTTCTTCTGACATGGCGCTTGCCTCCCTGCTCTCCGATCATTGCAGCAGCCCAGCTACCCTGCTGACTGCATAGATAGTGCCCTCTAGGATCCTTCGCTGGGCCAGTGGAATGCTGAGCAACATCTAATTCCATGCTGGCTATAAGGTTAATGCCTCAGAAGGGCTGTCTGCTTGACTCCGCTCGTATCAATCCCAGCATTCATAGGGGGTAGAGGTAAGGCTAGCTGTCAGAGACGCACGCATAGGGCTAGTTGGCGATTAGCAACCTATTAGATAAAGCGTTGGCGTGTAGTGGCTTGGGAGCTCACATGCCTTCGAAGAGAGCAGAGATGCTGACGCCCAGGGCATCGGCCAGCACCTTGATCGCGTTAATGGAGGGGTTTGCGCCCCCTGTCTCGATGCGAGACATATACGTCCTGGCGAAGCCACACCGATCAGCAAATGCTTCCTGACTCATGCCCATAGACACACGCAGCTCCCTGACTCGGGTGCCGAACTGGTGCTGAAGCGCTGGAGACGGAGGGGGTGCAGGCATTCCCCAATGGTCCAGAGATGTGATCTAATCGGACACACACTAATCGTGACATCGAGATGCTGATCGACCTCAGCCTCTGAGGATTGGTGTCAAGGGTGAAGGCTAGACCTATGTCTCTCTGCCAAGGTAGGCACGAGCTGGCTTGGTTGTTAGCTTTGCCCTGTAGCTCGCGTGAGGCGTGAGCTGTAAGTCCCCTGGTAAGTCAATCAGTAAGAAACCCAGTAAGACCGTAAGACGTAAGGCCACAGACCGAACCTACCTCTCGCTGGAGAATACTGATGAGTGACCAACACGTTCCAACCCGCGCCGCCTCTGATGGTGATCAGGACAAGCTGTACGTTAACCAAACCACTTTTGCGGAACTGGGCAACCTAAGCCTAGTAAATCCTCAAAATGTGTCGGTCATGCTGACTCTGATGTCTGTTGTTGGCAGTAATGGCATTGTACAGATCCCACAGGCAGCACTGGCAGACCATTGTAAGATCACGTTAAAGGAACTCGGGAAAGCAATTGCTGACCTTACTGCGTTAGGAGCGATTAGCTCTGTAGAGCTTAGCCCTGAGCGAGGTGGTTTGTTCACTTGTGTGGTAAGCCCGGAGCTCGTAACGACAGAGAAGCCTGAGTAATACGTGTAAACTCTGGTCATCTTATGTTGGTCTGTCTTGGCTGTTCTTCATGTTGAAGCATGGCAGCCAGGGCAGATCATACCAACTCCATCGGCTGGTTACCTGGCTGATTATCGTCAGTACCCTCTGCCCAGCTTCAGACCAAATTCTGTTTAAGCAAGGGTAGGGCGGATGCGTAGCAGAGATATACATCTATGCCCACTCGGGCAGTGAACACTTTCAGAACCTAAAGGATATTGTTATGGCAAGGACCTTCCGCAACCCTGCGAATGGACACGTTGAAGAAGTGAGCGGGGAAGCTGCTGGACTGGTAATACTGCTTGGTCCCATCTACCTTGCATTTAAGGGCCTCTGGGGGCACTTCTTCCTATGGCTGCTTGTGGTGGGAGGCTTCTCGTTAGCAACTGGAGGGTATGGAATCGTCTTTGCTCTACCTATCGCAACCATCGCTTATGCAGCAACCATAAACAAGATGATTGTAAACTCCTACCTCCGCAGGGGTTGGCAAGAAGTACACGTAGAAGCAGATCAGACTACAGGCCAGGCAGTTGTAACTATCAGCGGCCAGAGAGATTGCCCCTATTGTGCGGAGCTGATCAAGGCCCAAGCCAAGAAGTGTAAGCATTGTGGTTCAGAGGTAGAGCCTCTGGCTCAAGGGGATTCAAATACTGTTAGTAAAGAGCAATGGTTTGTAACCTTGCCCTTCGCTTCTAATAAGGAGTGCAGAGAGATAACTGATAAGGTTCGAAGCAGTGGTTATGAAGTGCCATCAGAGACTTCTAAGTATATACGGGTAGGCCCTTATACTACTGAAGCCCTGGCTTCTAATGCTCTTCACTCGCTTGCAGGTGATCTTGGCCTTCAAGGTGGCGCCTTAGAGAGTGCTTCAGCTCTGTAGTTTGCTAGGGAGTGGGGCAGAGCACAAGCCCCACAAAGCTATATGGGATTACTGCTGCTTTATATGTGGTGACGTAGCCGTCACGGCGGATTACTTTGAGTGAAAGCCAGAAGAAGAGCAGGGTGGTGCTGCTCCACTCCACCCCTGATTGAAGAGTTAACCTGCGCCTGTAGGCTTGGTTCCTTTAGTGGGCAGGGGAGCAACAGCCCAATATACCTTTGGTTCAGCTCTCTCACTACCTGTGACGCACCGTCACGTGCTAATACACCTATGCCGCTGGGCATAATTAGGATCAAGAGCTAAAGCGAAGAGGGGCAGCACAGCCCCTTCCTCTCCTTCTGGTGATAGAGTTGATATCTTGCCTCACGGCATGTTTGTAGCTGGGGGCAGGGCGGAAAGCCCCCGGAGCTTTTGATCTTAACCTTGCAGATATACGGTGACGGCCCGTCACGCAGTAATAACTTTTAAAGGAGTAGAGCAAGATCAAGAGCAAGGGGCTTGCTTGCCCCCCTTCTCTGCTGCATAGAGGTGTTAATCGTGCTTCAGGCACGGTCTGTCCTGCCATGGCGTAGACGCCATGATGTAATTTATTAATGGTCAAATTCTGTCGTGTCTGGAATTGCCGTGTCATATAGTATGGTAGGCGCGGTTTACGACTTCCAGACAAATAGGAATGGATCTCGACTCTAGAAGCTTCGGGTTGGAGAAACTAGATCCATTCCTGGGCCTCAACGAAGTCAAGGAAGTGATCACGTCCAGACGGCTCAGGATAGTAGTCTGGTTTCTCAATCTCACCGTGCCACGAGAATTCCACGTCAGGGTTGCCTTCAAGCTCACCTACTAACTTTGTTGATCTATTCAATAGTTTTTGGATGGGCTCCTTGCCGTAATCAGGCACCGCCAGCTTCCAGAGAAATCGTAATGTTGCGTAACGTTGCTTGATGCGAGCTACCACTCCGTCATCGCTGTCATCCCCTTGTCTGCTTCCATGAACTGCCATGTATTCGGCTACATACTCTTCAATCCGGCTATTAAGGTCCGATGCGGCACTGACCATAAAGTTAAAGCTTGCGCGGGGAGAGCATTCATCAATCCAGTCTGCTATGAAGATTACGTTGCTGCCTTCCTCGAGTGCCCGCTCTCGTGCTTTCGCTTTAATGCGTTTGATGGTGTCTTGAGTGTAATTGCTCTCGTAGTAGCCATTTGAGCAGTCCCACGTGCTACGGTATTCCTGGTGTAGGATGTCGCGTAGTTCGTAGTCCCTAATGCCGTTGGTGCGGCAAGCCAGCGGATACACTCTTTCGAAGGTTCTATCAAACGGTTTGAGTATCTTTGGTGCTCTTTGCAATGTCTTCTTAGGCTTCACAATTCCCTTCGTTAATGCCTTGATTCGTCGCTCGGGTACGCCTGTCTCATCTTTGATCTTGTCGTAAGCCATTCCTTCATTGCGAAGTTCGATAACTCGGTGCTCGGCGGGAGTTGTTGGAGTCGTGTTAATTGTACTCATGGTTCTTCCTTGATTTAATTGTGTGCAGGTGCAAACCTCCGATCTTCCTGGCGGCATAGGAAACGATTGGCCTAATAGCAGGCAGCACGAAACCCGCTCTGCTCAGTGGCCTATTGGCTTGAACAAGCGAGATAGTGATCTAGTAGGGGAGGTGTTGCGGATGTCAGTGGCTCTGACAGGGTGGGGATGATACAGATTTGTTTTGGTAAGTCAAGCGATAAGTTGGTTGCTAAGTTTAGGGCGCCTACCGTGATGTATATTGCAGCATGGATCATGCTGCAACTAAGCAAGCTATGTAAGCCTGGTTGTAAGTTCGCTATGGGGCTGTGATGCTATTTGCGTGGCTGCCAATCATTTCGTTGCTGAAGCCCAGGCGGTGCAGGGGTCATTCACGCCCCTGAACGGTTTGGCGACTTGCGCTTCCAGTCGCGCTATCGGTCGGTGACGCTGGCTCGCAGTGGAGCACTACAGCCGGTCGCCTCCTTCGTTCATATCCCTACCAATCTTGGAGTGTCCCGCATGTCGTTCGTGTGGAGCTTGCCAGCTACCTCTGCAATCTCAGGGCTACTCATGGCCAACGACGTATCTGGACACCCTGCGTTGTAGGTTGCCCAGAACAGTCATCGCTTGATGCTTGGCCTCACGTCGTAGTATCGACTACCAACGAGGTCTGCAAGCCGTTGCTGTCATCGGTATTGTAAGCAGCGCCTCCAGCATCGCCTTCAGAGGCGTACGGCTGCCATAGACACTGAACGTAACGGCTGCATCCTCGTGGCCAGCAATACGCTTGATCAGGGAGTCCTGCACCCCGGCGTCACGTAAGTCGTCAATGAGCGTATGGCGGAAGCTGTGAAAGGTCTTGCGGGGATCGGTGATACCTAGCTTTGTCTTATATCGACCGAACCACTTCGATGGGGCATGGCCCAGCTTCCCTCGAACGGCTTCCAACTCAGGGAATACTCGATCAGCGCCGCTAGCTTTGACTGATTCAACGTACTGAAGCAATCCCATGTCTAAAAGGGCTGAGTGCAGAGGTAGCAAGCGACGACTGCTGGCGTTTTTCAGGTTCTGCCCTTCACGGCTGTCATCAATGCGGATGCACTGAATCCCCTGTTGCTCAGTGAAATCATCAACCCGCAATTGGCACAGCTCTTCCAGTCGCGCCCCAGTAACTCGTCCCATTAGAGGCAACCAGTAACGCCACGGGTGCTTGCGTGCTTCCTTCCATAGCGCCTCATGGCTTAGCAGTGCAGTCAGATCATGGCGGTCAAATGACAGGCGTGCTTCCTTTGCTGAGCCCGTCATGACCTTCATCCCAGCCAAAGGGTTCTCAGCGACATACCCGTTGGCCTTGCACCAGTTCAGGAAGGCAGTGAGCTTGCGTAGCCGGTTGTTCACCGTCACGGCGGTGATGGTCTTGTAGGTGCTGCCCGACTCGACCACCTGCCTCAGCGTTTTGCCCTTGAACTCTGGGCGTAAGCCAAAGTACTGGGGGCAGCGGCTGAGTCGCTCTTTCAATAAGCGTGCTTGATGGGCATCAAAGGCTGCCGCTGGCATGTCACCCATCAGCTCGAAAAGGTCAGCTAGGGCGCGTTCTACATCGTCGATACTGCCTTGCCGCCATGTGCCACCGCGTTTGCCTTCTGCAATATAAAGCTTGGAAAGGGTTGCCAGGGCAGGGCTGCTACTTGTTTGCTTCGCTGTGGGGCCCGAAGCGTGCTGTAGAGCAGTGTGAATGACTGGCATGGGGGACGAGTCACGCAACTGCATGCAGAGCTCACGGAGCATCTCAGGGGGCGTCAGGGGGTGTTCGCATAGGTGCTTGCTCACTTGCTCCACTAACGATGTTGCGAGAAACAGAGCAACCTGCCGCTCTCGTACTCGCAGGGAAATCCGAAGGGTATGGCGGTTGGGGAACAGATGCTTCGGTAGTCGAAGGTTGAGGTAGTAAACGGACTGGCGGCGGACGATGTAGGCCATGAATGAACACCAGAGTGGACCAGTAAAGTGGACCAATTGAGTGGAACAATTCTGGTCACACCCCGAGTCTTGAGTGCCCGTGCTGACTAGCTGCACGAGTAGATGGCATGTTACCTCATCAGCCTGAAACCCTTGCCCCATAAGGCCCGCATTGATTATCGAGCATGCTTGCATGCTACCTGGTCAGGCCCGGAAGGGAGCAGCCATAGCGGGAACATCGAGTGCCGGGGTGTGGCTGGTGGGGCCGCCTCCATTTCCGGGGTCGGAAAACCTCAATCTGCTGCGAACGCCTTCTTTCTGTCCTGCTTCTCGCCCAATGCTCCCACCGCCGACAGCTTCATCAGTCGCTGGAATTTAGGGCAGGCCAGATGATCCTCCTCAGGGCACTGCGCCGCATGTCGCAAGCCTTTGCTCATCGCCTGTAGGCGCCTGATCCGTGCATCCAGTTCATCGGCTTTGAGTAGCAGCTTCTGCCGGTCGACCTGAAGATTCACCAGCATCGCTCCCATCTCATCCAGCGAAAACCCCGCAGCCTGGCCCAAGGCGATCAGCGCCAAGCGGTCGGTCACATCGGCTGCGAACTGGCGCCGCTGGCCGTGTGCAGCGAGCGATTTGAGCAGCCCTTTCTTCTCGTAGTAACGCAGTGTCGAGGCGGGTACGCCCGTGCGTTTGGCAACGTCGGCTATGTCCATTTTGGGTCCTTGACTTAAAGCTGGCTTCAACTTCTATGCTGCGTGGCGTGGTGATGACAGTCAATCTATGGGGGATTTTTCAATGACGTTGACTGCGATGTTTTCAGCGGCCTTGCCGATTGGTATCGGTGCTACGGTAGTGATGGACATGTGGGGCCTGTTGCTGAGGCGCTTTGGCGTTGCCACCTTGAGTTTCGCCATGGTCGGGCGTTGGGCGGGGCATCTGCTGAATGGGCGTGTGCGGCATCAGGCGATTGCCAAGGCTGAGCCGGTGCGGCATGAGCAGGTGTTGGGGTGGGGGATTCATTACGCCGTCGGCGTGCTGTTCGCGATATTGCTGGTTGGGTTTGTGGGGGAACGATGGTTGATGGCGCCTACCTTGCTGCCTGCGGTAGTTCTCGGTGTGAGCACGGCCGTTGCGCCGTTGTGTCTCATGCAGCCGTTGTTGGGGGCAGGGTTCTTTGCGTCGAGGACACCGGCGCCTGCGCGTAACTGCGTGAAGAGCCTGACTACGCATTTTGTGTTTGGTGTGGGGTTGTTCCTGAGTGCGGGGCTGCGGGCCTCGGTGTGAGGACAGGCCAGGCGGTCAGAGCGAGCGCAGGATGAAAATGCCGGCAATCAGCATGAGCGCTGTAGAAAGGCCGCCAAGGTAAAACAGCAGCACGCCTGTCCAGGGTGAGGATGTTCTAAGCTTGCGCATTTCCTCGGCGAATGCCTCCGCTTCACTTCGTGCGTTTTCAGTGTGACTTGGGGGAGTGAAGCGCATTAGCGACTCCTTGTTACTGGATCGATCTAAAACTCACAGCTTGCTGGCCAGCGCCATGATGCCAACGATGGTCGTTACAACCGCTGAGCCAGTTGCTATGGGATACCAAAGTGCTTCTTGTCTGAGCTTACGCGCTTCTGCCACGAATTTCTGCGTCTCGGCGCCTAGCTTGCGGCCTTCATTTTGTAACTTCTCAAGTTCGAGGTGTTCGCGGTCATCCTGAAGCATCGGCCTGTCTTTTCAGTAGTGGTAATGCTGCCATAGGTATCACGAAACTATGTGCTGTCAGGGTGCGAGGCACTATCGCCGGCTTCCATGCATGCTGTAGTCCATGTCCCAGGCAGCACGCGAGCTCGAATCGGTCGCAATACCCTGTGGGAGCGAGCGTGCCCGCGAAACAGGCGACGCGGTATAGGCACCCGCTTCGCCGTAGATCGCCGGCAACCCAGCGGCCACAGGGAGCGTGCTGGCTTGCTGCCTCTGTACATCACCAGCGCTTCTGTTTCACGGGCGAGCGACAGACGGGTTGTCGCTACGGCCCATCCCTGCGTATCGTTGCAGGATCCGCTCGATTTCCCCCGTCTGTTTCAGGCGCACCAAGGCCCGCAGCAACCCTTGTGTGGGTATCGCCGGGTCGTTGCGCACCATGCACCCCAGGTCCTGCTCCTCCAGTACTGCCAGCACTTGCAGCTGCCGAGCTGCCGGCTGCCCCTGGTTGAACCACTGCAGCGACAACTCGTTGCTCACTGCATGGCGATAGCGGTGGGCTTGCAGTTTCTGCAGGACCAGCAGCTGGCTGCGGCTGTCTTCGCGACTCAGTCGGCCTTGGTCCAGCAGGGGTTGCAAGGTTGGATAGGTGTACCCCAGCACTGTACCGATGGCCTGGGGCGGCAGTTGCTCTGCTGCGACCGGGTTGCTGTCGCCAAGGCGCCCCACCAGCACGTCGCGCTGGTGAAACAGCGGGATGCTCCAGACAAAGTCCCCCGGGCGGTCATTGAACCATTGCGTGCTGACGTAGCAGCGCACATCAATGTCACCGCTGTTCATGGCCTCCTGCAAGCGCAGCCTGGCCATCACGTGATACTGCGGGCGGACCCCTGCTTCCCGGGCCAGCGCCTGTACAAGGTCATAGACCAGGCCCTCGACCGGCTGGTCATCTTCAATCCGCACCAGCGGCATGCTCCAGCTTTCAGCCACGGAAAAACGCAGCACCGGCTGTTCTGCCACGCTCTGGGTAGCCCAGACCAACAGCAAGGCCAGCAGTTTTCGCAAAAGCATCTCCTCCCTGCACAACAGGCGCCCGATTCATAGCTTAGACGAGCTGCGCAGGGTGCAATTTTGCCCCCGCTCCGCTAGCATTAGCGATCTTCCGCTCGATCAGGCTACGATGGTTTTTCGATGAGTTATCAGGTTCTTGCACGTAAATGGCGTCCGCGCTCGTTCCGCGAAATGGTCGGCCAGACCCATGTGCTCAAGGCCTTGATCAATGCCTTGGACAACCAGCGCCTGCACCATGCCTACCTGTTCACCGGTACTCGTGGCGTGGGCAAGACTACCATTGCCCGTATCATCGCCAAATGCCTGAACTGCGAGACGGGCATCACCTCCACGCCCTGCGGCACCTGTTCGGTGTGCCGGGAGATCGACGAGGGCCGCTTCGTCGACCTGATCGAAATCGACGCCGCCAGCCGTACCAAGGTCGAGGACACCCGCGAACTGCTCGATAACGTGCAGTACGCGCCCAGCCGTGGGCGCTTCAAGGTCTACCTGATCGACGAAGTGCACATGCTCTCGACGCACTCGTTCAATGCCTTGCTCAAGACCCTGGAAGAGCCGCCGCCGTACGTCAAGTTCATCCTGGCCACCACCGACCCGCAGAAGCTGCCGGCCACCATCCTGTCGCGTTGCCTGCAGTTCTCGCTGAAGAACATGAGCCCGGAGCGGGTGGTCGAGCACCTCAGCCATGTGCTGGCTGCGGAGAACGTCCCGTTCGAGGCAGATGCCCTGTGGCTGTTGGGCCGCGCCGCCGACGGTTCCATGCGTGACGCCATGAGCCTGACCGACCAGGCCATCGCATTCGGCGAAGGCAAGGTGCTGGCCGCCGATGTGCGGGCCATGCTCGGCAGCCTCGACCACGGGCAGGTCTATGGGGTGCTGCAGGCGCTGCTCGAGGGCGATGCCCGGGCCCTGCTGGAGGCCGTGCGCAACCTGGCCGAGCAAGGGCCGGACTGGGCTGGCGTGCTGGCGGAAATGCTCAACGTGCTGCACCGTGTAGCCATCGCCCAGGCGCTGCCCGAGGCAGTGGACAACGGCCAGGGCGACCGTGACCGGGTGCTGGCGCTGGCCCAGGCATTACCGGCCGAGGATGTGCAGTTCTATTACCAGATGGGCCTGATCGGCCGGCGTGACCTGCCGCTGGCGCCGGACCCGCGTGGTGGCTTCGAGATGGTCTTGTTGCGGATGCTCGCCTTCCGCCCGGCCGACACCGACGATGCGCCGAAACCGGTGCTAAAGCCAGTGGGGATCAGCCAGGCCACAGCTGATCCTGCCAACGCGGTGGCAGCCCCTGCGCCTGCCGTGCCGCCGCCCGCCGCCGAGCCTGCGCCCGCTGCGCCCGCTGCGCCCGCGCCGCTGGTAGTGCCGCCGCCAGCCACGGTGGACCATGAGCCCGAACTGCCCGCAGACGCCGAGCTGAGGGCCGAAGTCGAGGCCATTTCGGTGCCTGAGCCCGTCGCCGAGGTGGTCGACCTGCCGTGGGAGGATCCAGCCCCGACCAGCGCGCCTGTTGCAGAGCCTGTTGCCGAGCCCGCGTCAGCCCCGCGGCCGACCCCGCAGGCGGCGCCTACGGCCGCGCCTCCCGTGCATGACGAGCCGCCTTTCGACCCGTCTGCCTACGCCGCCGTTGGCATGGACCGGGACGACGAGCCGCCGCTGGACGAAGACTACTACGGCGGCGAAAGCGATCCGGTTGGCTTCAGCTACCTCGACGAGTTGGCCGAACACGTTCAGGAAGAAGCCCCTGCGCCCGCGCCTGCCCCGTTGCCAGCCGCCAAGCCGGCCACCGGTCTGGCCCTGCAATGGCTGGAATTATTCCCACAGTTGCCTGTCTCGGGTATGACAGGCAACATCGCAGCAAACTGTACGCTGATTGCCGCCGATGGCGACGACTGGCTGCTGCACCTGGACCCAGGCCAGGGTGCGCTGTTCAACACGACCCAGCAGCGGCGCCTTAACGAGGCGCTCAACCAGCATCTGGGGCGCACGTTGAACCTGCGCATCGAACTGGTCCTGCCCGAGCAGGAAACCCCGGCCCAGGCCGCCGCGCGCAAGCGGGCCGAGCGTCAGCAGGGCGCCGTCGCCTCGATCGAGCAGGATCCATTGATCCAGCAGATGATCAAGTTGTTCGGTGCCAAGGTGCGGCAGGATACTATTGAGCCTGTAGAAGCCCTGGCCAACCAGGGCCAGTAACGGATAACCCTGCGGCCGGCCCGGCGCCGGGCCGCATCAAATGACCCAATCGAGGTATACCCCCATGATGAAAGGTGGCATGGCCGGCCTGATGAAGCAGGCCCAGCAGATGCAGGAAAAAATGCAGAAAATGCAGGAAGAGCTGGCCAACGCCGAAGTCACCGGCCAGTCTGGTGGCGGCCTGGTGAGCGTGGTGATGACCGGTCGTCACGACGTCAAGCGCGTCAGCATCGACCAGAGCCTGATGTCGACCGATGAAGATGACAAGGAAGTGCTGGAAGACCTGATCGCCGCTGCGTTGAACGATGCAGTGCGCAAGGTGGAGCAGAGCAGCCAGGAAAAAATGGGCGGCATGACCGCCGGCATGCAGCTGCCGCCGGGCTTCAAGATGCCGTTCTAAGGCATGCGCCCTCGAAAACCGCCGCTGACACCAGCGGCGGTTTTTTTGTGCGTACTCGCAGCCGCCGCGGTCATTATTCTTGACCCGGCGCGCTCTCACCCGGAGGCTGATTTGACGCCACTGCCCCCGCTGGGTATAAACCGCCCCTTATTGAATTGTCAGGCCTTCCCCATGAGCTTCAGCCCCCTTATCCGCCAATTGATCGACGGCCTGCGCATCTTGCCAGGTGTAGGCCAGAAAACCGCCCAGCGCATGGCCCTGCAACTGCTCGAGCGTGACCGTAGCGGGGGGCTGCGCCTGGCCCAGGCTTTGACCCAGGCCATGGAAGGGGTAGGGCATTGCCGGCAGTGCCGCACCTTGACCGAGCAGGACCTGTGCCCACAGTGTGCTGACCCGCGGCGTGACGACACCCAGCTGTGTGTGGTCGAGGGGCCGACCGATGTGTATGCGGTCGAGCAGGCCGGCTACCGCGGCCGTTACTTCGTGCTCAAAGGCCACCTGTCGCCACTGGACGGCCTGGGGCCGGAGGCCATCGGCATTCCGCAACTGATGGCGCGGATCGAAGAGCAGGGTACCTTCACCGAGGTGATCCTGGCGACCAACCCGACCGTGGAAGGCGAGGCGACGGCGCATTACATCGCGCAACTGCTCAATGAAAAAGGCCTGGTGGCCTCGCGCATCGCCCATGGTGTACCCCTGGGCGGGGAGCTCGAACTGGTGGATGGCGGAACACTGGCCCATGCCTTTGCCGGGCGGCGGCCGATTTCGCTCTGAAGCTGCAAGCTGCAAGCTGCAAGCTGCAAGCTGCAAGCTGCAAGCTACAAGCTACAAGCTACAAGCTACAAGCTACAAGCTACAAGCTACAAGCTACAAGCAAAAGCAGATCGGCTTTTGCTTGTAGCTTGCGACTTGCGACTTGCGACTTGCGACTTGCGACTTGCAACTTGCAACTCAATACTCGCTGAGGGAAAACTCGGTCAGGCAGAAGGTCGGCACCCCGGCCGCCTGTAGCCGGCGCGAACCGTCCAGTTCGGGTAGGTCGATGATCGCGGCGGCCTCGAACACTTGCGCACCGGTGCGGCGCACCAGGTTGGCCGCTGCCAGCAAGGTCCCGCCCGTGGCGATCAAGTCATCGAAAATCAACACCGAATCGCCTTCGCACAGGCTGTCGGCGTGCACCTCCAGGAAGGCCTCGCCGTACTCGGTCTGGTAACCCTCGCTCAGCACGTCGGCTGGCAGCTTGCCTTGCTTGCGGAACAGGATCAGTGGCTTGTTCAACTGGTGGGCGATGATCGAACCAATCAGGAAACCCCGCGCGTCCATGGCGCCAATGTGGCTGAACTCAGCCTCGACATAGCGCTCGATGAACTGGTCGGCCACATAGCGCAGCCCGCGCGGCGACTGGAACAGCGGGGTGATGTCACGGAAGATCACGCCGGGCTTGGGGAAGTCCACCACCGGGCGGATCAGGGCTTTGAGGTCGAAGGCGTCGCTGTGCATTGTTGCGGATATCCTGGGAAAACGAATGCCCAAGTATACCCGCTAAATACCGGTCTCAGGCCTCCATTGCACCACCGGCCAGCGCACACAGCTGGATCGGGTCGAGGATGTGCACTTCCTTGCCTTCGGCGCGCAGCAGGCCGTTCTGCTGGAAGCGGGTGAACACCCGTGACACGGTTTCCACTGCCAGGCCCAGGTAGTTGCCGATTTCGTTGCGCGACATGCTCAGGCGGAACTGGTTGGCCGAATAGCCGCGGGCGCGGAAGCGCGCCGACAGGTTCACCAGGAACGTGGCAATGCGCTCGTCGGCGGTTTTTTTCGACAGCAGCAGCATCATTTGCTGGTCATCGCGGATTTCACGGCTCATTACCCGCATCAGCTGGCGGCGCAGCTGCGGGAGCTGGACCGACAGTTCGTCGAGGCGCTCGAAGGGGATTTCGCACACCGAGGTGGTTTCCTGAGCTTGCGCCGACACCGGGTAGGCTTCGGTGTCCATACCCGACAGGCCGACCAGTTCGCTGGGCAGGTGGAAACCGGTGATCTGTTCTTCGCCGCTGTCGCTGAGGCTGAAGGTTTTCAGGGCGCCGGAACGTACCGCGTAGACCGAGCCAAAATTGTCACCCTGGCGGAACAGAAACTCGCCTTTTTTCAGCGGACGCCCGCGTTTGACGATTTCATCCAGTGCATCCATGTCTTCCAGGTTGAGTGAAAGAGGCAGGCACAGGGGGGCCAGGCTGCAATCCTTGCAATGGGCCTGGTTGTGAGGGCGCAGTTTGACTGGCTCGGACATTTGGATCGATCCTTGTGGGAAAGCACACATAAGTCGTAAGGGTAACCTACGACACAGGGTGTAGGCCAGAGTGCGCATCGATGCTGCGCGCTGGCAAAACCCCGGCAGATGCCCTGCCGGGAGTCCTCGTTCGCCCATAGTGTGCCCGGCAAGGTGGCGTGTCCATGCGGTTGAATGTCTCGCTTTTCAGATAACCCGGGAGAAACGCTGGCGGTTCTGCATCGCCAGGTAGGCATCGAACACCATGCATACCGAACGCGCCAGCAGGCGCCCGGCCGGGAGAATGCGAATGCCCTTGTCGTCCAGGCTGATCAGGCCGTCGCGCTGCAGGGTCAGCAGCTCTGGCCAGAGGTGGTCGAAGTAACCGCGGAAATCGATGGTGAACGCTTGCTCGATGGGTTCGTAATCCAGCTGGAAATGGCAGATCAGTTGCTGGATGACCGCCCGGCGGATGCGGTCGTCATGGTTGCACAGCAGGCCGCGCTGGGTCGCCAGCTGGGCGTTGGTCAGGCTGTCCTGGTAGGTGTTGAGGTCACTGCTGTTCTGGCAGTACAAGTCGCCGATCTGGCTGATGGCCGACACGCCCAGGCCGATGAGGTCGCAGTGCCCGTGGGTGGTATAGCCCTGGAAATTGCGCTGCAGGGTGCCTTCTTCCTGGGCGATGGCCAGCTCGTCGTCGGGCAGGGCGAAATGGTCCATGCCGATGTAGCGGTAGCCAGCGGCGGTCAACTGCTCGATGGTGGCGTGCAGCATCTCCAGCTTGGCGGCCGCGCTGGGCAGGTCGCTGCTGTCGATACGCCGTTGCGGCATGAAGCGTTCGGGCAGGTGGGCGTAGTTGAACACCGACAAGCGGTCGGGCTGCAGGCGGATCACCTCTTCGACGGTGCGGGCGAAGCCTTGCGGGGTTTGCTTGGGCAGGCCGTAGATCAGGTCGAGGTTGATCGAGCGGAACTGCAAGGTACGCGCCGCCTCGATCAGGGTGCGGGTCTGTTCCAGGCTTTGCAGGCGGTTGATCGCGCGCTGTACGGCGGGGTCGAGGTCTTGCACGCCGAGGCTGACGCGGTTGAAGCCCAGCTCCCGCAGCAGGCCCATGGTCGACCAGTCGGCTTCGCGCGGGTCGATCTCGATGCCGTAGTCGCCGGAGTCATCGTCCAGCAAGTGGAAGTGCTGGCGCAGGGTAGTCATCAGCTGGCGCAGTTCCACATGGCTGAGGAAGGTCGGGGTGCCGCCGCCGAAATGCAGCTGTTCCACCCGCTGTTTCGGTCCCAGGTGGCAGGCGATCAGCTGAATCTCCTGCTCCAGGCGCTGCAGGTACGGCGCGGCGCGGGCGCGGTCCTTGGTGATGACTTTGTTGCAGGCGCAGTAGTAGCAGATGTTGGCGCAGAACGGCACATGCACATACAGCGACAGCGGGCGTACCGCCCGGCGGCTTTCGCGCAGGGCGTGGAGCAGGTCGAAGGAGCCCACCTCGCTGTGCAGTTGCACGGCGGTCGGGTAGGAGGTGTAGCGTGGCCCGGCAAGATCGTAGCGGCGGATCAGGTCGGTATCCCAACGAATGTCGTCGAGCATGTGGGCGGTCCCCGGAAAGAGCAGCAGTGAACCGGAGTCTATGGGCGTCTGTAGGAATCTGTGTTGATTTGTATCAAGCGGCAAGCGGCAAGCGGCAAGCGGCAAGCGGCAAGCAGCAAGTCGAAAGTCGAAAGTCGAAAGCAGATCTGCTTTTGCTTGTAGCTTGTAGCTTGTAGCTTGTAGCTTGTAGCTTGTAGCTTGTAGCTTGTAGCTTGCAGCTTGCAGCTTGCAGCTTGCAGCTTGCAGCTTGCAGCCCTCAATGCCCCATCAGCCAATGCTGGTGCGGCCCGGGCATGGTCCAGATACCAAACAGCATCACCAGCACCCCGCCAGCCACCCGCACACTGCGCCGTTTCAACAAAGTGTTTACCCGCTCTGCCGCCAAGCCGGTCGCCAGCAGCACCGGCCAGGTGCCCACCCCGAACGCCAGCATCAACGCCGCGCTGTAGCCGGCATGGCCCTGGCTGGCCGCCCATAACAACGTGCTGTACACCAACCCGCATGGCAACCACCCCCACAAGGCCCCCAGCAGCAACGCACGGGGCAGGCTGGACACCGGCAGCAAGCGCGACGCCAGCGGCTGGATATGCCGCCACACGCCGCGGCCTAGCACCTCGATACGCGTCAGCCCGCTCCACCAGCCGGCCAGGTACAGGCCCATGGCAATCAACAGCAAGGCGGCCAGGACCCGCAGGGCCAGGGCGGCCGGGCTGCTGGCCACGGCCCAGCCGGCCAGGCCCAGCAGCAACCCGGCGCAGGCATAGCTGAAGATGCGCCCCAGGTTGTACGCCAGCAGCAGGCGCAGGCGCCTGCCGCGTTGTTCAGGGGGGATGGCCAAGGTCAGCGCACCCATCAGGCCGCCGCACATGCCCAGGCAGTGGCCGCCACCGAGCAAGCCGAGCACCAGCGCCGAGCCCAGCAGGGGAAGCAGGTCAGGCACGGGGTGGCAAGTCCTTGTCGGCGTTGCCCGGCGTGTCGTCGGGTTTGACCGCCGCCTGGTGACGAGGGTCCTGGTCGTCGAACAGAATGCTGTGCGCCGGGCCGTCGAGGTCATCGTACTGGCCGCTGTCCACGGCCCAGAAGAAGATGTACACGGCCACGCCGACCAGCAGCAGGGCTGCGGGGATCATGACATAGAGGGCGGGCATGGCGTACTCCTGGCGGGTTGCGCGGCATCCATCGCGGGCAGCCCCGCACTGCCTGGCGCGCGGGTCAGGCGCAGGGCATTGAGCACCACGATCAGTGAGCTCACCGACATGCCGACAGCAGCCCACACCGGGGTGACCCAGCCGAGGGCGGCGAACGGCAACATCAGGCCATTATACAGGGTTGCCCACAGCAGGTTCTCGAGGATGTTGCGGCGGGTGCGGCGCGCCAGTTCCAGCGCCTGCACCAGCGCGCTCAGGCGGTTGGACAGCAGCACCGCGTCGGCGCAGGTCTTGGCCAGGTCGGTGGCGCTGCCCATGGCGATGCTGATGTCCGCGGCGGCCAGCACCGGCACATCGTTGACCCCGTCGCCCAGCATCAGCACCTTGCGCCCTTCGGCCTGCAAGGCTTTGAGGCGCTCCAGTTTGTCGTCCGGGCGCAGGCCGCCAATGGCGTGGTCGATGCCCAGTTGCGCGGCGACTTCCGCGACCATCGGCGAACTGTCGCCAGACAGCAGCAGGGTGCGCCAGCCCCGCGCTTTGCAGGCAGACAGCAGGGCCGGTGCATCATCGCGCAAGCGGTCGTCCAGGCCGAACCAGGCCAATGGCCCCTGGCGGTCGCCCAGCAGCAGCCACTGGCCGCGAGGCTCGGGCACCGCAGGTACTTGCGCGCCGCTCAAGGCGCAGACGAAGCTGGCCTGGCCAATGCGCAGGCGCTGGCCATCGACCAGCCCTTCCAGGCCCAGGCCGGGCACAGTCTGCACCTCTTCAGCAGGTGTGGCCGCGCGCCCGAACGCGCGGGCGATGGGGTGCTCCGAGCGGTTCTCCAATGCCGCCGCCAGCGCCAGGCAACGGTCCGCGGGGTGGCTGCCGAGTGGGCGAATGCTGCGCAAGGTCAGCCTGCCTTCGGTCAGCGTGCCGGTCTTGTCAAAAATCACCGTATCGATCTGGTTCAGGCCTTCCAGCACATGGCCACGGGTCACCAGCAGGCCAAGTTTATGCAGGGTGCCGGTGGCTGCAGTGAGTGCGGTGGGGGTGGCCAGCGACAGCGCACAAGGGCACGTCGCCACCAGCATGGCCAGCACGATCCAGAACGCCCGGGCCGGCTCCAGGTACCACCACCACAGGCCGATGGCCACTGCGGCCAGCAGCGAGAACAGCAGGAACCCCTGCGAGGCGCGGTCGGCAATTTCTGCCAGGCGTGGTTTTTCCGTCTGCGCACGCTCCAGCAGGCGGACGATGGCCGACAGCCGCGAGTCGTGGCCCAGGGCCTGGACTTCTATGTTCAGCGTGCTTTCCACGTTCAAGGTGCCGCCGGTGACCCGGTCCCCCACCCGCCGCTGCTGTGGCAGGTATTCACCGGTGAGCAGCGATTCGTCGACGCTGGAGCGGCCTTCGACGATGCGCCCGTCGGCGGGAATCACCGCGCCGGGCAGCACCTGTACGGTGTCGCCGCATTGCAGTTCACTGAGCAGAATGCGCCCGCTGCGGCCTTGGCTGTCCAGGCGCAGGCACGAAGCCGGCAGCAAGTTTACCAGTTGCGCCGTGGCCGCTGCGGTGCGCTCGCGGGCGCGGCGTTCCAGGTAGCGGCCGGTCAACAGGAACAGGGCGAACATGCCCACGGTGTCGAAATACAGCTCGCCGCTGCCAGTGATGGCTGTCCAGATGCCGGCACCGAAGGCCAGGCCAATGGCCAGTGACACCGAAACATCCATGGTCAGGTGGCGGGTGCGCAGGTCGCGGGCGGCGCCTTTGAAGAACGGTGCGCAGCTGTAGAACACGATGGGGATCGTCAGGAACAGCGCCACCCAACGCAGGATGGTATGCAGCTCGGGCGACAGGTCGATGTTGAATTCCGGCCAGGTGGCCATGGTCGCCATCATTGCCTGGAACCACAACAACCCGGCAACGCCCAGGCGCCGCAGGGCACTGCGGTTTTCCCGGGCCAACTGCTCGGCGGCCTGGTCGGGTTGATAGGGGTGGGCGGCGTAACCGATCTGGCGCAGTTCGGCCAGCAGGCGCGACAGTGGCAGCTGCGAGGCATCCCAGGCAACCAGCAGGCGGTGGTTGGACAGGTTAAGGCGCGCCTCGGCGACGCCGGGCAGGTTGCGCAGGTGTTTTTCGATCAGCCAGCCACACGCCGCACAGCTGATACCTTCGATCAGCAAGGTGGCCTCGGCCAGGTCGCCCAGGTGGTGGACGAAGGTTTGCTGCACGTCACTGCGGTCGTACAGGGCCAGTTCGTCCTGCAACTGCCTGGGCAACGCTTCGGGGTTGGCGCTGTTGTCGCTGCGGTGCTGGTAGTAGTGTTCCAGGCCGCCGGCCACGATCGCCTCGGCCACTGCCTGGCAGCCGGGGCAGCAGAACTCGCGGGGCTCGCCGAGCACCACGGCGGTAAAGCGGCTGCCGGCCGGAACGGGCAGGGCGCAGTGGTAGCAGGGAATGGGTTGGGTCATCACATCATTGCCTTACACATAGCGGCCGGTTGGCGCGCTTCCCTGTAGGAGCGGCCTTGTGTCGCGAAAGGGGCGCGAAGCGGCCCCACGATCTTAGCTTCGCAGCATAGGTTGCAGGGGCTGCTGCGCAGCCCTTTCGCGACACAAGGCCGCTCCTACAGGTGCTCGGCGCCTTGGATGGCTTCATCACCAAGCTGCAAGGTCACGCCATGCTCGACCTTCTCCTCCTCGAACAGCCGCCACACCTGGCCACCTTCACTGCCCAGCAGCTCAACGAAACGCCGCCCGTCAACCTTGTCTTGCAGCTGCCCCACGTAACGCCCGGCCTCGACCCGGCTCAGCAGCACCTTGCGGTCCTTTTCCGGCTGGGTGGGCGATATCAGGTTCAGTTCCAGGTTCTGCGGGTTGCTGTTGCCGGCCAGGCGCAGGTCCACTTCGCCGGTCAGGTCATCCAGGTGCACACTGGCCTGGAGGCGCAGCTTCTGTGCCAGCAGTTCGCGGTCCAGTGAGCGGTTGATGCCCTTGCCCGCCTCGTAGTAATTGTCGTTCACCAGGTTGTCCGGGTTGTTCACGGCGATGCTGACCATGCTGAGGCTCAGGCACACCGAGGTGGTGAGGATCGCAATGATGATCCAGGGCCAGAGGTGCTTGTACCAAGGGTCGGCGGCGGTGGCAGGCATTGTGGGTTATCTCTCTTAGCGGATCTGTGGGCCGATGAAGCGGCTCTTGGCTTCAACCTGCGCGCTGCTGTCGTCGGCGCTTTTGAGGATGAAGGTGATTTCGTTGGTGGTCGATGGCAGTTTTTCCGGCGCCACCGACAGCTGCACCGGCAGGCTGACGATATCCCCGGCGGCCACGCGGATCTCGCGTTGGCCTTCGAGCGTGAGGTCTGGCAGGCCAGTGGCGTCCAGCACATACACATGGTCACGCTGGTCCTTGTTCATGACCTTCAGGCTGTACACGTTCTCGATCCGGCCCTGGGCATTTTCGCGGTACAGCACACGGTCCTTGCTGACGTCGAAACCGACCAGCGAGCGGGTGGCGAAGGCCGTGGCCAGGCCGATGATCATCACCAGCAGCACCAGCGCGTAGCCGATCAGGCGGGGCCGCAACAGGTGGGTTTTCTGCCCGGAGAGGTTGTGCTCGGTGGTGTAGCTGATCAGCCCTTTGGGATAGTTCATCTTGTCCATGATGCCGTCGCAGGCATCGATGCAGGCGGCGCAGCCGATGCATTCGATCTGCAGGCCGTCGCGGATGTCGATGCCGGTCGGGCAGACCTGCACGCACAAGGTGCAGTCAATGCAGTCGCCCAGGCCTTGGGCCTTGTAATCCGCGCCTTTCTTGCGCGGGCCCCGGGTTTCGCCGCGGCGCGGGTCATAGGAGACGATCAGTGTGTCCTTGTCGAACATCACGCTCTGGAAGCGGGCGTAGGGGCACATGTACACACACACCTGCTCGCGCAGCCAACCGGCGTTGCCGTAGGTGGCGAGGGTGAAGAAGCCGACCCAGAAATAGGCCCAGCCATCGGCCTGGCCGGTGAAGAACTCGATCACCAGTTCACGGATCGGCGAGAAGTAGCCGACGAAGGTCATGCCGGTGACGAAACCGATCAGCAGCCACAGGCTGTGCTTGCTGAACTTGCGCAGGAACTTGTTGGCGCTCATGGGCGCCTTGTCCAGTTTGATGCGCTGGTTGCGGTCGCCCTCGGTGACTTTTTCACACCACATGAAGATCCACGTCCACACGCTTTGCGGGCAGGTGTAGCCACACCAGACCCGGCCTGCGAACACGGTGATGAAGAACAGGCCGAAAGCGGCGACGATGAGGATGCCTGACAGCAGGATGAAGTCCTGCGGCCAGATGGTGGCACCGAAGATATAGAACTTGCGCTCGGGCAGGTTCCACCACACCGCCTGGTGGCCACCCCAGTTCAGCCATACCGTGCCGAAGTACAGCAGGAACAGCGCGGCACCGCCAACCATGCGCAAACGCCGGAACAGGCCGGTGAAGGCGCGGGTATAGATTTTTTCGCGGGACGCGTAGAGGTCGACGGAGTCCTTCCCTTTCGTGGCAGGCGGGGTTACATCATGTACCGGAATTTGCTTGCTCATCATCAAGTCCCACGGCAGTGGAAAAATGCCGCGGCCAGTGCGTGCCGGCCGCAGTCTCGCGCAATCTGCTAGCGCTCTGCGGTTCATGATACGCCGCTATGGGCGGCCCGGGGTCGCACTGCGACCTTTAGTCGCGTTGGGTTCGCGGTGTGAATCGTGTTATGGCGGGTGTCAATTGATCCAGGTCATCAGCCTGCGAGAAATGCTTGGTTGTGCCGGCCTTTTCGCTGGCTTGCCCGCTCCCACAGGTCCCTCATCAGCCTTGAGGGTGTGGGAGCGGGCGAGCCCGCGAAGAGGCCAGGCCTGCCTTACTCGGCCTTGGCCGGCTCAGCCTGCTGCGACAGGCTGTACACATAAGCCGCCAGCAAGTGCACCTTGTCGTTGCCCTGCAACTGTTCCTGGGCCGGCATCTGCCCTTGGCGGCCATAGCGGATGGTCTGCTGCAACTGGGCAAAGCTGGAGCCGTAGATGAACGCCTGCGGGTGGGTCAGGTTCGGTGCCCCCATGGCTGGCGTGCCTTTGCCTTCCGGCCCGTGGCAGGCCACGCAGTTGGCGGCGAAGATCTTCTGCCCATTCTGCACATCGGCCTTGACCCCTTGCGGCAGGGTACGGCCATCGAGCTTGCTGACCACGAATGCCGCGACGTCGGCCACACCTTGGTCACCGATCACTTCGGCCCATGCCGGCATCACACCGTGGCGGCCGCCCATGATGGTGGCCTTGATGGTTTCCGGCTCGCCGCCCCAGCGCCAGTCATTGTCGGTCAGGTTGGGGAAACCGAAGGCGCCCTTGGCGTCGGAGCCATGGCATACCGAGCAGTTGGAGGCGAACAGGCGTGCGCCCATTTTCAGCGCCTGTGGGTCTTTGGCCACTTCCTCGATAGGCATGGCGGCGAACTTGGCGTAGATCGGGCCGAAGCGCGCCTGGGCCTTGGCCATTTCCTTCTCCCACTCGTGCACGCCGGTCCAGCCCTGCTGGCCGTTGGAAAACTCGGTCTGTTTGTCGTTGTCCAGGTACGAATAACCCGGCAGCATGCCTTTCCAGTTGCCCAGCCCCGGGTACAGCACCAGGTAGCCGAGGGCGAAGACGATGGTGCCGACGAACAGCCAGAACCACCATTTCGGCAGTGGGTTGTCGTACTCCTCGATACCATCGAAGGCGTGCCCGACGGTTTCGTCGGTCACCTCTTCGCGCTGGCCCTTGCGGGTCGACAGCAGCAGCCAGGTCAACGAGAAGATGGTGCCCAGGGTCAGGACGGTAACGTACAGACTCCAGAAGGTTGTCATTGTTGTTTGCTCCCAGAAGCTTTTGCTTGCTCGACGTGCCGTTTGGCCTCGGGGTCATCGGCGAAGGGCAGTTGGGTGGCTTCGTCGAAGTCCTTCTTGCGCCGTGGGTTGAACACCCACAGCGCCAGGCCCACGAACGCCACCATCACCACGACGGTACCCAGGCCGCGAATCATCCCGATATCCATCAGCGTCACCGTTTGCTCTTGATGATGGTGCCAAGACCCTGCAGGTACGCCACGAGGGCGTCCATTTCGGTCTTGCCCTTGACCGCGTCACGGGCGCCGGCGATGTCGGCGTCGGTGTACGGTGTGCCGAGTGTGCGCAGCACCTCCATCTTCTTCGCGGTGTCCTTGCCGTCGAGCGTGTTCTCGACCAGCCAGGGGTAGGCCGGCATCTTCGATTCCGGCACCACGTTGCGCGGGTTGTACAGGTGCGCGCGGTGCCAGTCATCGGAGTAGCGGCCACCGACCCGTGCCAGATCCGGCCCGGTGCGTTTGGAGCCCCACAGGAACGGGTGGTCCCACACGCTCTCGCCGGCGACCGAGTAGTGCCCGTAGCGCTCGGTTTCGGCGCGGAACGGGCGGATCATCTGCGAGTGGCAGCCCACGCAACCTTCGCGGATATAGATGTCGCGGCCTTCCAGCTCCAGGGCGGTACGCGGCTTCATGCCCTCGACCGGCTTGTTGGTCACGTCCTGGAAAAACAGCGGGACGATCTGGGTCAGGCCACCGACGCTTACCGCGATGACCATGAAGAAGGCCAGCAGGCCAATGTTCTTCTCGACGGCTTCATGCTTCATCAGTGCGCTCCCACAACGACGATCTTGGCGGCTTCTTCAGCCTGTGCCGGGTTGGCGGCACGCACGGTACGCAACACGTTGTAGGCCATCAGCAGCATGCCGCTGGCGAAGAACGCACCGCCCAGGGCACGCACGATGTAGCCCGGGTGGCTGGCTTGCAGTGCCTCGACGAACGAGTAGGTGAGGGTGCCGTCATCGTTGATGGCACGCCACATCAGGCCCTGGGTGATGCCGTTGACCCACATCGAGGCGATGTACAGCACGGTGCCGATGGTGGCCAGCCAGAAGTGCGCGTTGATCAGGCCAACGCTGTGCATCTGCACGCGGCCATACAGGCGCGGGATCATGTGGTACACGGCGCCGATCGAAATCATGGCGACCCAGCCGAGGGCGCCTGCGTGGACGTGGCCGATGGTCCAGTCGGTGTAGTGCGACAGCGAGTTAACGGTCTTGATGGCCATCATCGGGCCTTCGAAGGTGGACATGCCGTAGAACGCCAGCGACACCACCAGAAAGCGCAGGATCGGGTCGGTACGCAGTTTGTGCCAGGCGCCCGACAGGGTCATCATGCCGTTGATCATGCCGCCCCAGCTTGGCGCCAGAAGGATGATCGACATCACCATACCCAGCGACTGCGCCCAGTCGGGCAGGGCGGTGTAGTGCAGGTGGTGCGGGCCGGCCCAGATGTACAGGGTGATCAGCGCCCAGAAGTGCACGATCGACAGGCGGTACGAGTAGATCGGCCGCTCGGCCTGCTTGGGCACGAAGTAGTACATCATGCCCAGGAAGCCGGTGGTCAGGAAAAAGCCCACGGCGTTGTGCCCGTACCACCACTGGATCATCGCATCGGTGGCGCCGGAGTAGGCCGAGTACGACTTGAACAGGCTGACCGGCAGGGAGATGTGGTTGACGATGTGCAGCATCGCGGTGACCACGATGAAGGCACCGTAGAACCAGTTGCCGACATAGATATGCTTGGTCTTGCGCTTGACGATGGTGCCGAAGAACACCACCCCGTAGGTGACCCAGACAATGGCCAGCAGAATCGCCATTGGCCACTCCAGCTCGGCGTATTCCTTGGTGGTGGTGTAGCCCATCGGCAGGGTGATCAGCGCCCCGACGATCACCGCCTGCCAGCCCCAGAAGGTGAAGGCGGCCAGGCTGTCGGAAATCAGCCGCGTCTGGCAGGTGCGCTGCACCACGTAGTAGCTGGTGCCGAACAGCGCGCAGCCGCCGAAGGCGAAGATCACCAGGTTGGTGTGCAGCGGACGCAAGCGCCCGAAGCTGGTCCAGGGCAGGTCCAGGTTCAGTTGTGGCCACACCAGCTGCGAGGCGATGAAGACGCCGAGGCCCATGCCAAGGATCCCCCAGACCACCGTCATGATGGCGAACTGGCGGACGACCTTATAGTTATAAGCAGTCGGACTGATTGCTGTGCTCATTCTAAGGTTCCACGGTTTTGATGTTCTTGTTGGTTGAAAAATCGGCGCCAGTATTGATAACCCTCCGGGTTACCGCAACGCAACTTTGGTACGCCGACCCGTGTCCGGGCCCGTTCACTGATGTCCCGCAGCGCTCGGGTCAGGTGGATTGTACACAAATAAATATTTGTAATGTGTACCGTTTTTCACCTTTTTCTGATCGATCGGTCAAGCTTTTTTTGGGGGCGGCCACTGGCCAGGCGCGGCGTCTGCGCCGGTGCTTTCGTAGGATGCCCACTGTGGCAACAAGCTTAGTTCTGTTCGGAGGGGGTGCAAGGGAGGGAGTAGGGCGGGGGAGCGCTGGGGCTGCTCTGCAGCCCTTTCGCGACACAAGGCCGCGCCTACAGAAAAAATGCGATCTCCTGCAGGAGCGGCCTTGCGTCGCGATGGGCCGCAAAGCGGCCCCGGGGGTATTACTTGGAAGTCACAGTTTCAGCCGCGCCATCCTGCGACAGGCTGTACACATACGCCGCCAACAGGTGCACTTTGTCATTGCCCTGAATCTCGGCCTGCGCCGGCATCTGCCCTTGGCGACCGTAGCGGATGGTCTGTTGCAGCTGGGCAAAGCTCGACCCATAGATGAACGCCTGTGGGTGGGTCAGGTCGGGCGCGCCCATGGCCGGGGTGCCTTTGCCTTCCGGCCCGTGGCAGGCCACGCAGTTGCCGGCGAAGATCTCCTTGCCCTTGGCCGGGTCGGCCTTGGCGCCTTCCGGCAGTTTACGGCCGTCCATGCTGGTCAGCACGAACGCGGCGACGTCGGCCACGCCCTGCTCGCCAATCACCTCGGCCCATGCCGGCATCACACCATGGCGGCCGTTCATGATCGACGCCTTGATGGTCTGCGCATCACCGCCCCAGCGCCAGTCCTTGTCGGTGAGGTTGGGGAAGCCGAACGCGCCCTTGGCGTCCGAGCCATGGCAGACCGAACAGTTGGAGGCGAACAGGCGCCCGCCCATTTTCAACGCCTGCGGGTCCTTGGCCACTTCCTCCACCGGCATGGCGGCGTACTTGGCGAAGATCGGCCCGAAGCGGGCATCGGCCTTGTCCATTTCCTTTTGCCATTCGTTGGCGCCGGTCCAGCCATTTTCATAACCCGGCAGAATGCCTTTCCAGTTGCCCAGGCCCGGGTAAAGGATCAGGTAGCCGACCGCGAACACCAGGGTGCCGACGAACAGCCAGAACCACCACTTGGGCAAGGGGTTGTCGTACTCCTCGATGCCGTCGAAGCTGTGGCCCATGGTCTGGTCGGTGGGGTTGTGGCTCTGGCCCTTGCGGGTGGCGAGCAACAGCCAGGTCAGGCCAATCAGGCTCCCGATGGTCAGTACGCTGATATACGTACTCCAGAAGGTGGTCATTGCCCGTTACTCCTTTTTGCAGCAGGTTCCTGCCCGGCAGCGGGCAGGCGGTCGTCGACGAAGGGCAGCAAGCGCGCCTCGGCGAAATCACGGTCGCGACGGCGGTTGAATACCCACAGGGAGAGGCCGATGAAGGCGACCATCACCACCAGGGTGCCGAGGCCGCGAATCATGCCGGTGTCCATTTCCATCGCAATCACCTCTTGTTCTTGATCGCGGTGCCAAGCACCTGCAGGTAGGCCACCAGCGCGTCCATCTCGGTCTTGCCCTTGACCGCGTCGCGGGCACCGGCGATGTCGTCGTCGGTGTACGGCACGCCGAGCGTACGCAGGGTGCGCATCTTCACGTCGGTGTGGCTGTTATCCACCTGTTGGGCGACCAGCCAGGGGTACGCCGGCATCTTCGACTCCGGTACCACGTTGCGCGGGTTGTACAGGTGCGCGCGGTGCCAGTCGTCCGAGTAGCGGCCGCCGACCCGGGCCAGGTCCGGGCCGGTACGCTTGGAGCCCCACAGGAACGGGTGGTCCCACACGCTCTCGCCGGCGACCGAGTAGTGGCCGTAGCGTTCGGTTTCGGCGCGGAATGGGCGGATCATCTGCGAATGGCAGCCCACGCAGCCTTCGCGGATATAGATGTCGCGGCCTTCGAGCTGCAGCGCGGTGTAAGGCTTCATGCCTTCGACCGGCTTGTTGGTGACGTCCTGGAAGAACAGCGGCACGATCTGGGTCAGGCCGCCGATACTGACGGCCAACACCATCAGCAGGGCCAGCAGGCCAACGTTTTTCTCGATGACTTCATGTTTCATCAGGCAGGTCTCCTCAAGCCAGCTGGGCGTTCGCAGGGGCAGCATCAAGCGCCGGCGAACGCACGGTGCGCCAGGTGTTCCAGGCCATCAGGAACATGCCGCTGAGGAAGATCGCACCGCCGACGAAGCGCACGATGAAGCCTGGGTGGCTGGCCACCAGGGTTTCCACGAACGAGTAGGTGAGCGTGCCGTCGCTGTTCACTGCGCGCCACATCAGGCCCTGGGCAATGCCGTTGACCCACATCGAGGCGATGTACAGTACGGTGCCGATGGTGGCCAGCCAGAAATGCGCGTTGATCAGGCCGATGCTGTACATGCGTTCCTTGCCGAACACTTTCGGGATGGTGTGGTACAGCGCGCCGATCGAGATCATCGCGACCCAGCCCAGGGCGCCAGCGTGCACGTGGCCGATGGTCCAGTCGGTGTAGTGGGAAAGGGCGTTGACCGTCTTGATGGCCATCATCGGGCCCTCGAAGGTGGACATGCCGTAGAACGCCAGCGACACCACCAAAAAGCGCAGGATCGGGTCGCTGCGCAGTTTGTGCCAGGCCCCCGACAGGGTCATCATGCCGTTGATCATGCCACCCCAGCTCGGTGCCAGCAGGATCAGCGACATCACCATGCCCAGCGATTGCGCCCAGTCAGGCAGGGCGGTGTAGTGCAGGTGGTGCGGGCCGGCCCAGATGTACAGGGTGATCAGCGCCCAGAAGTGCACGATCGACAGGCGGTAGGAATACACCGGGCGTTCGGCCTGCTTGGGCACGTAGTAGTACATCATCCCCAGGAAGCCCGCGGTCAGGAAGAAGCCCACCGCGTTGTGGCCATACCACCACTGCACCATGGCGTCGGTGGCACCGGCATAGACCGAGTACGACTTGGTCAGGCTGACCGGCAGTTCCAGGTTGTTGACGATGTGCAGCATGGCCACCGTCAGGATGAACGCGCCGAAGAACCAGTTGCCCACGTAGATGTGCTTGGTGTTGCGCTTGATCAGCGTGCCGAAGAACACGATGGCGTAGCAGACCCAGACGATGGTGATCAGGATGTCGATCGGCCATTCCAGCTCGGCGTATTCCTTGGAGCTGGTGTAGCCCAATGGCAGGCTGATGGCCGCCAGCAGGATCACCAGCTGCCAGCCCCAGAAGGTGAACGCGGCCAGGCCGGGTGCGAACAGGGTGGTCTGGCAGGTGCGTTGCACCGAATAATAGGAGGTGGCGAACAGCGCGCAGCCGCCGAAGGCGAAGATCACCGCATTGGTGTGCAGTGGGCGCAGGCGGCCGAAGCTGGTCCAGGGGAGGTCGAAGTTGAGGGCAGGCCAGGCAAGCTGGGCGGCGATGAAAACGCCGAGCCCCATCCCGACGATTCCCCACACCACCGTCATGATGGCGAATTGGCGGACCACCTTGTAGTTATAGGCGGTACTGCTGGTTGTGTTCATGTATGGGTTCCCATCCACGGTTATTTGGCAGGCTTTACAGCGAGGCAAGCATGATTAATGGGCAAAGTGCCGGTATTGACGGGGATCAATGGGCGAAGGTCGGAAATGTTCCAGGCTTGCGCTGCGATCTTGCGCAGGTCGAGGGCGGGGAGGGTTACAAGGGCTGCCTGATCCTGGCCCATGGTGCCGGTGCGCCGATGGACAGCGGGTTCATGGACGAAATGGCGCAAAGGCTTGCGGCACTTGGGGTAGCGGTGCTGCGCTTCGAGTTCCCGTACATGGCCGAGCGCCGGGTTGGCGGTGGCAAGCGGCCGCCGAACCCGCAGAAGGTATTGCTGGAAAGCTGGCGCGAGGTGTACCGGCAGGTGCGACCTTTGGTCGCGGGCAAGCTGGCGGTGGGTGGCAAGTCGATGGGTGGGCGCATGGCCAGCCTGCTGGCCGACGAACTGGGCGCCGATGCGCTGGTGTGCCTGGGCTACCCGTTCTACGCGGTGGGCAAACCCGAGAAGCCGCGCGTGGAGCACCTGGCCGGGTTGAAAACCCCGACGTTGATCGTGCAGGGCGAGCGCGATGCGCTGGGCAACCGGGAGGCGGTGGCTGGGTATGCGTTGTCGCCGGCGATCGAGGTGAGCTGGCTAGTGGCGGCGGACCATGACCTGAAGCCGTTGAAGGCTTCGGGGTTCAGCCATGAGCAGCATTTGCAGGCGGCTGCGCAGCGAGTTGCCAGCTTTTTGGCAGGCATACGCTTGTAGGAGCGGCCTTGTGTCGCGAAAGGGCCGCGCAGCGGCCCCGGCAATTCACGCGGCGAAGCTAAAAACTGGGGCTGCTTCGCAGCCCTTTCGCGACACAAGGCCGCTCCTACAACGAGCGTGCCAATAGCGAACAATTAATCGCGGTACTCGCACAGGTAGGCGGTGTCGACCTTCACCTGCAGCTGGAACTTGCTGTCAGCCGGTACATTGAACGTGTCGCCCGCCTTGAAGGTTTCCCAGTTGTCGCTGCCTGGCAGCTTGACGATCAACGCACCCGACACCACGTGCATGATTTCACGCTTGGCGGTGCCGAACTCGTATTCGCCCGGGGCCATCACGCCGACAGTGGCCGGGCCTTCTTCGCCCGTGAAGGCGATCGACTTGACGGTGCCGTTGAAGTACTCGTTGACCTGGAACATGGGCGTCTCCTGAAAAAGGGGAGGAAAAAGGGCTGGCCAGTATGCCCAAGCCCAATGGCCTCGTCATCTGCTTTCAGGGCCCGTCGGCGGGCAGGCTCAAGGGCAGCAGCCGCGCTGTATTGCGCGCATCTTCCAGGGCCCGGTGCTGCTGCCCGCAAAAGTGCATGCCAGCCAGTTGCAGGGCGCCGTTCAGGCCGGCAGGGCGCTGCAGGTGGCGGGCCTTGGCAAAGCGTTGCTTGAGGTTGATGTGCGCCAGCGTGCGCAGCAGGCTGTCCAGGCCGTGCAGGTGCCATTCCTGGTGCAGTTGCTGGCGGTCGTAGTCGCCCCAACTGACCCAGGCCTGCAACTGTTCACGATGCTGCCCGAGCCAGTGCTCGAAGCTGGCCCATACCTCGCGAAACGGCGCGGCCGCATCGACGTCGGCCTGGCTGATGTGGGTCAGCTCGCGACAGAACGGGGTCAGCTGCGGGCGCCGCCGCGGGCGCACGAAACGCTGGAAGTGGTCGACCTCACGGCCTTCGCGGGTGACCAGGCTCGCGCCGATTTCAATGACTTCCATCTCCGTGATCGGCCACCCACCCTCATCGGTGGTGGCCTCCAGGTCGATCACCAACCAATGGCCCATACCAGGCTCCCTTGCAGATCCTGCTAGAGCGTAGCCAAACTCGGCGCATCCGGCACCTCGTGGCATTTTGCCGCCCGTTTTGTCACCGCCAATGGCGTATCGAGGGGCACGAAAGCCGGAGGCAGCAGTTGTGCCGCCCCGGTAAAACGCCTAGCTTAAGCGAACCCAGGCATGAACCGTGATGAATGACCGCCTTTACCCTTGCGCCCGGCCTGAAGGCCTTGTCCACCCTCATGTTGCTGGCTGTTTACTGGTTGGCCGTACCGGCATGCGCGGCAGGCGCCATCGAGGTGAAAGTCGGTGCCGCGCATTTCCCGCCGTATACGGTGCGCCCCGAGCAGGGCGCCGATATCGGCTTGTTGCCGCAGTTGGTCGCTGCGCTCAACCGTGCCCAGCAGCGCTACCGCTTCGTATTGGTGCCCACTTCCATCCAGCGGCGTTTCAGTGACTTGCAGCAGGGCCGTACCGATATGGCCATTTTCGAGAACCCGCAGTGGGGCTGGAAGGAGATTCCCCATCAACAGGTGGACATGGGCCTGGAAGATGCCGAAGTGTTCGTGGCCCGCCAGGTGGACGGGCGCGCCCCGCATTACTTCGATGACCTGAAGGGCAAGCGCCTGGCCCTGTTCAACGGCTATCACTATGCGTTCGCCGGTTTCAACGCCGACCCGCGCTACCTGCGCAAGGCCTACAATGCGACGTTGACCTATTCACACGACAGCAACCTGCTGATGGTGCAGGCGGGCCGCGCCGACATTGCCCTGGTCACGCGCTCCTACCTCAGTGACTTCCTGGCACGTAACCCGTCCAGCCGTGCGCAACTGGTTGCATCGCAGCGCATCGATCAGGTTTACCACCACTACGCGCTGCTGCGGCCCGCCGCGCCCATTGGCGAGCGGTCGTTCGCTGAACTGTTGAGAGGCTTGCGTGATAGCGGTGAGCTGGCGCGCATCTTCCAGCCTTACCGCATCGCCGTCAGTGCGCCCGAGGACTAAATTGCCGCCGCGTGGCATCGTTCTCGACAGTGAGCCCTTTGTTCATTTCGCGAGACCCACCCATGCCCTTCGATGCCGCTTCGCAGCCACAGTCACCGCCACGTTGGCGCAGCCTCAGTGCCGAGGAGGGGGCCAACAGGCTGAGCCTGACCCTGGAGGGCCGCCCGCTGGCGCAGGTGCGCCTGCAGGCGGCTCCAACCTTGCAGGTACACCTTGAGCAGCTGTGCCCCGAGCGCCCTTATCAAGCCTTGTGGGCGGCCTGCTATTGGCTGTTGTCCCGTGACAGTGCCTGCCAGTGCCTGGTCTGGCACCTGCCCGAGGTGGTGCCGCAGGCATTGGCCAGCGGCCTGCTGCTGGTGGGCGATGTGCCTGGCCAGTACCTGTGCGAGCGCGCGCTGTTCTGGCAATTGCCGCAGCCCTGGCTGGGTGAGGCGCTGGCTGCCCCCTTCCCGCAGCAGATGCAGATCAGCAATGGCAAGCGCCACCCGCGGCGGGCGCCCAAGCCCCGTGGCGAGGTCTATCGGCGCTTCGATGCGCGGCTGGGTAGCTGGGTGTCGCTGCGCACCCTGGACATCGAGCATGACCTGGAGCGCTTCAACCGCTGGCAGAACGACCCGCGCGTGGAGGCGTTCTGGCAGGAAAGCGGCACGCTTGCCCAGCACCGCGAGTACCTGGCCAAGCTGGAGGTCGACCCGCATACCCTGACGTTGATTGGCTGCTTCGACGATCAGCCATTTGCCTATTTCGAGGCTTACTGGGCCAAGGAGGATCGCATTGCACCGTTCTACCCGGCTGATGACTACGACCGCGGCATCCACATGCTGGTTGGGGAACAGAGCCATCGTGGCCCGCACAAGGTCGCCAGCTGGCTATCGGCGCTGGTGCATTACCTGTTCCTGGATGACCCGCGTACCCAGCGGGTTGTCGCCGAGCCGCGTGCCGACAATGGCAAGATGATCGGCTACATGCACGACCAGTGCTTCCATTGCGAGAAGGAGTTCGACTTCCCGCACAAGCGCGCGGCGCTGATGATTCTGGGGCGGGAGCGGTTCTTCGATCGTTGCAGGCTCGCCTGATGGCGAGAGCGGCAAGCGGCAAGCTACAAGTTACAAGCTACAAGCTACAAGCTACAAGCTACAAGCTACAAGCTACAAGCTACAAG
>JADHEE010000029.1_pt1 | contig 135533 bp, 136 predicted proteins | sample 8952401 | NCBI WGS metagenome assembly JADHEE01 (sample SAMN16124438, study PRJNA663242) | bioreactor sludge metagenome | isolation source: sludge (ammonium) | place: India:Bengaluru | collected 2019-02-28 | reverse complement strand
TGATGCTCGACCACTACCAGCAGACCAAGAACCTGCTGGTCAGCTACGACACCAACCCGCTGGGCTTCTTCTGAGCCTGTTGCAACGCCCATGAAAAACGCGGCTTCGGCCGCGTTTTTCATTTCGGAGCGCAGGGTCCGTCAGGCTTTGCGCCCGTTGAGGATCAGCAGGGTCACCACGCCGCCGACGATGCCCCAGAACGCCGAGCCGATGGACAGCAGGGTCATGCCGGAGGCGGTGATCATGAAGGTCACCAGTGCCGCCTCGCGCTCGCGGGCGTCCTGCATGGCATTGGTCAGCCCGTTCATGATCGAGCCGAGCAGCGCGAGCGCGGCGATCGACAGCACCAGTTCGCGCGGAAAGGCGGCGAACAGCGCGGCGAGGGTGGCGGCGAAGGTGCCGGCGATGGCGTAGAAGATGCCGCACCAGAAGGCCGCGGTGTAGCGCTTGCTCTTGTCTTCGTGGGCGTGCGGGCCGGTGCAGATGGCGGCGCTGATCGCCGCCAGACCGATGCCGTGAGCGCCGAACGGGGCGGTGATCAGCGAGATGATCCCGGTCGCACTGACCAGCGGGGAGGCGGGCGTCTGGTAGCCGTCGACGCGCAACACGGCGACGCCGGGCATGTTCTGCGAGGTCATCATCACCACGAACAGCGGAACGCCGATGCTGACCACGGAGGCGAAGGAAAAGCTCGGCGTGGTCCACACCGGTGCTGCCAGTTCCAGGGTGAAGTGGCTGAAATCCAGCAGCCCCAGGGCGCCCGCCAGCACGCAGCCGACCAGCAGCGCGACCAGCACCGCATAGCGCGGTGCCAGGCGCTTGGCGATCAGGTACGAGAAGAACATGCCCATTACCAGCCCGGTACGGTGCTGCGCGGCGACGAATATCTCGCTGCCGATCTTGAACAGGATGCCGGCGAGTAGGGCGGCGCACAGCGAGCCGGGCAGCTTGCGCATGATCTTCTCGAAGCTGCCGGTGAGGCCGCAAAGCAGCACCAGCGCACCGCTGAACAGGTAGGCGCCGATCGCCTCGCTGTACGGCACGCCGGCAAGGCTGGTCACCAGCAGCGCCGCGCCCGGAGTGGACCAGGCGACGGTCACCGGCGTGCGGTAGTACAACGACAGACCGATGTTGCACACCGCCATGCCGATCGACAGCGCCCAGATCCACGAGGCGATCTGGCCGCCGCTGAGCCCGGCGTTCTGCCCGGCCTGGAACATCAGCACCAGCGAACTGGTGTAGCCGACCAGCATGGCGATGAAGCCGGCCACCACCGCCGAGGGCGCACTGTCGGCGAACGGGCGCACCCGCGCCGTCGTCATCTGATTCATCGGAACGCTCCCTGAACATCCGCGAAAATGGGGTACAGCGAGGCCACCAGCAACAGCGCCATGCCGACGTTGAACACGCGGAGGATGCGCGGCCGCTCCAGCCAGCGCCGCAGCAGGCTGCCGGCAACCGTCCAGAGGCCGACGCTGGGGCAGTTTATCAGGGCGAACAGCGCGGCAATCAGCAGCACGTTGACGATGAAATTCTCCTGCGGCGCATAGGTGGTGATGGCGCCGATCGCCATGATCCAGGCTTTCGGATTGACCCACTGGAAGGCGGCGGCCTGAACAAAGGTGAACGGCTTGCCAGGTTCGGCGGCTCGGGTGTCCGGTGCGGCTGAGCCGGCAATCCTCCAGGCGAGGTAGAGCATGTAGGCCGCGCCAAGGTAGCGCAGCGCGGTGAACAGCAGAGGCACGCGCTCGAACAGCTGGCCGAGGCCAAGGCCGACGGCGATCACCAGCAGCATGAAGCCGAGGCTGATGCCGAGCATGTGCGGAACGCTGCGACGCACGCCGAAGTTAACCCCGGAGGCGAGCAGCATCATGTTGTTCGGTCCGGGCGTGACCGAGGTGACGAAGGCAAAGGCGATCAGGGCGACCAGCAGGTCCGGGCTCATGGGGCATTCTCCTTGGGAGGAGAAAGCCTAAGGGCGCCGCCCGGGTGGAGTCGCCATACAGCCGGTTCTGCTTTGAACGGTACAGTCGAGGACTGTTATTGAACTGTATCGGTAGGTACTGTCGGCACTGTCCAGTGTCATGGAGATCGGAACATGGAAGAAAATCCCTACAGCGCGCCGCAGGTAGCGCTGGTCGATGACGACCGGCCCTCGAAACTGCCTGGCTGGAGTGTCGCGCAGTTGGAACTGCTCGGCTGGCTGAGCCTGGTGTCGGTGCTCGGCACACTGGTGCTGCTGGTGCTGGCGTTCGTCGGCGGACTGACTGCGCAGGCCGGGCTGGAGCGTTATTCGGATCGGCTCGGCCTGGTCCTGGTGCTGCTGGGGGACTACCTGCTGCTGCGCCTGAGCAGCTTCGCCCAGGCCCGCTTCGAGGCGCAGGGGCTGAGCGCGCCGGTGTGGACGGTGGTGGCGCTGAGCCTGCTGATGGAGGCTTTCGACCTGGCCTTCGGCAATCGCTCGTTCACCCATTTCAGCTGGGACACCCTGGTGTATTTCGGCCTGCTGTTCGCTTTCGGCGCCAGCAGCACCTGGTACGGCATTCGCCTGCTGAAGGTGCAGAACGTCTATCCGGTGTTCCGCCTGATGGCCTGGCTGGAGATCGTCGGCGGGCTGATGATGGCGACCCTGGTGCTGATGCTGTTGGGCATGCTGCCGCTGCTCGGCGCCACGCTGGCGATGATGGTGGTGTTCTTCAAGGGTGCGGCCGAGCTGCGCGAGCAGATCGCCTGAGACGTCAGTCCTCCCCGTCGCCGGCCAGACGCCCGGCGCTCAGCGCCCGGTTCACCGCCAGCCAGCCTTCCACGGCCTGCTCGCCGGTTTCGGCGAACACCCGCTGGAGGATTCGTGCCTGTTCGCGGCGCAGGGCCTGCTCCAGCTTCGCACCTTCGGCGGTGAAGCCGAGCAGGCGCTTACGTTTGTCATCCTCGGCGGTCACGCTCTGCACCAGGCGCATTTCCACCAGTTGGCGCAGCGGCGTGCTCAGCGCCTGTTTGCTCACGCCCAGGTAGCCGAGCAGTTCCTTCACGCTGAGCCCCGGATAGCGGGCGATGAAGAACAGGATGCGATGGTGCACGCGGGACAGTCCGCGCCGCGCGAGCATCTCGTCGGGCTTGGCGGTGAAGGCCTGGTAGCCGAAAAAGAAGGCTTCCATCGCCTGGCGCTGATCGGTCGATTTTTTTAGGTCAGTCATATTGACGTTTATACAACGGGCAGCGTAGTTTCGGTCAAGCAGTTTGACCAAAATTCAACGCCTTGCTCCGGTGACATCATGGCCTTTTCCGAACGCGTTTCCCGTCTCAAGAGTTCCCTAATCCGCGAAATTCTCGCCGCGGCGCAACGTCCGGAAGTGATGTCCTTCGCCGGCGGTTTGCCGGCCGAATCCATGCTGCCGGCGATGGACTGGAGCGCGCTGCCGGCGAGCATCGGCCAGTACGGCATGAGCGAAGGCGAGCCGGCGCTGCGCGAAGCGATTGCCGCCGAAGCGCGCGCGCTGGGCGTGCCCTGCGAGGCCAGTCAGGTGTTGATCGTCAGCGGTTCGCAGCAGACTCTCGATCTCGCCTCGAAGCTGTTCATCGATCCGGGCACCGAAGTGCTGCTCGAAGCGCCGACCTACCTGGCGGCGCTGCAGGCATTCCAGCTGTTCGGCGCCGACTGCATCGGCGTGCCGCAGGAAGCCGATGGCCCGGAACTGGGCGCCCTGCGCGAGGCGCTTGAAATCCGCAAGCCAGCCTTCGCCTACCTGATCCCGACCTTCCAGAATCCGTCCGCGGTGCGTTACAGCGAGGCCAAGCGCGACGCCGTGGCGGCGCTGCTGGACGAATTCCAGGTCACCCTGATCGAAGACGAACCCTATCGCGAGCTGACCTTCGACGGCGGCAGCGCCACGCCGATCGTCACGCGCCTGAAAAAAACCAGCTGGATCTACACCGGCACCGTGTCCAAGACCCTGCTGCCGGGCCTGCGCGTGGGCTTCCTGATCGCCACGCCGGACCTCTATCCGCACCTGCTGCGCCTGAAACAGTCGGCCGACCTGCACACCAACCGCATCGGCCAGTGGCAGGCGCTGCAGTGGCTGGGCAGCGAGCAGTACCGTGCGCATCTGGTCGAGTTGCGTAGCTTCTACCGCGTCCGTCGCGATGCGATGCAGGCGGCGCTGGAGGAGCATTTCGGCGACCTCGCCAGCTGGGAAGTGCCGCAGGGCGGCCTGTTCTACTGGCTCAAGCTGCACCGACCGCTGGACACGCGCACACTGCTGAATCCGGCCCTGGCGCAGAATGTCGCCTTCATGCCGGGCGAGCCTTTCTTCATCGACCCGGAGGCAAATCCGGGTTACCTGCGGCTGAACTTCAGCCATGTGGCGCCGGAACGATTGAGCGAAGGCCTCAGGCGGCTGGCAGGCGTGATACGCGAAGCCCAGGCCGCCGAGGCGGCCTGACTACGGATACATAGGGAGCATCGGCATGTACAAGGTTTACGGCGATTTCCGTTCGGGCAACTGCTACAAGGTAAAACTCATCCTCAACCTGCTCGGCAAGCCTTACGAGTGGGTGACAGTGGACATCTTCAACGGCGGCACCAAGAGCCCGGAGTTTCTCGCGCTGAATCCCAACGGCAAGATTCCGGTGCTGCAACTCGAAGACGGCACCACGCTGTGGGAGTCCAACGCGATCCTGAATTTCCTCGCCGACGGCAGCGACCTGCTGCCGACCGAGCCGCGCCTGCGCACCCAGGTGCTGCAGTGGCAGTTCTTCGAGCAGTACAGCCATGAGCCGTTCGTGGCCGTGGCGCGGCGCATCAAGTGGCTGGAGGGCATGCCGGAGGCGCGTCGCGAGGAGTACGAGGCCAAGCTGATCGACGGCTACCACGCCTTCGCAGTGATGGAGCAGCAGTTGCAGCGCACGCCGTATCTGGTAGGCGAGCAGTACACCATCGCCGACATCGCGCTTTATGCGTACACCCACGTTGCCGACGAAGGCGGCTTCGACCTCGCCGGATTCCCTGCGATCCTGGCCTGGATGAAACGGGTGGCGAGCCATCCGCGGCATGTAGGAATGCTCGACTGAGAAGCGAAAAACCGGCCCTGGAGGCCGGTTTTTTCTTGCCGCTCGATGGTGGGCGGTTCAGTTCACCAGGCTGAGGAACTCGGCGCGGGTGTCGGAGTTCTCGCGGAACTCACCGAGCATCACCGAGGTGACCATCGAGGAATTCTGCTTCTCCACGCCGCGCATCATCATGCACATGTGCTGCGCCTCGATGACCACCGCGACGCCGGCGGCCTGGGTGATGCTCTGCACTGCATCGGCGATCTGCCGGGTGAGGTTTTCCTGGATCTGCAGGCGGCGCGCGTACATGTCCACGATGCGGGCGACTTTCGACAGGCCGAGGACCTTGCCGCTGGGCAAATAGGCGACATGCGCCTTGCCAATGAACGGAAGCATGTGGTGTTCGCACATCGAGTACAGCTCGATGTTCTTCACCAGTACCATCTCGCTGTTGTCGGAGTGGAACAGCGCGCCGTTGGTGACTTCCTCCAGCGTCTGCTGATAGCCGCGGCAGAGGTACTGCATGGCCTTGGCCGCCCGTTTCGGGGTGTCCAGCAGGCCCTCGCGGTTCACGTCCTCGCCGATCTCGGCCAGGATTTCCGTGTAATTCTTTTCCAGGGACATTGCTCTACCTAGGGATGTACGCAGATAAGCACGGCAGGGTAGGTCGGCGCCGTCTGGCTGGCAAGCCTGATCCGCGCGCGCCGCGGACGAAACCCTCAGCGCATCGCCGCACGTCGATTGCGGCCTGGTGTCGCGGCCCGCTAGCATGGGCGTTTTGCCGCCCAGGAGTCGCCATGCTGGCCCAGTTGTTCGCCGTTCTGGCGCCCGTTCTGATCACCGCCGGACTCGGTTATGGCTGGGCTCGCAGCGGCCATGCGTACCCCACCGATTTCATCGCCAAATTGGTGCTGAACATCGCCACGCCCTGCCTGATTCTTTCCACCCTCAGTCGCGCCCAGCTCGATCGTCACGCCTTCGCCGAGATGGCCATCGCCTGCGTGCTGGTCACCGTCGCCATGGGCGCGGTCGGATTGATCGCCAGCCGTATGTCGGGCAAGGACTGGCGGGTGCTGGTGCCGGGCTTCCTGTTTCCCAACTCCGGCAACATGGGCTTGCCGATGAGCCTGTATGCCTTCGGCGAACACGGCCTGGCGCTGGCGGTGGCGTTCTTCATGGTGCTCTCGGTGGCGCATTTCAGCATCGGGCCGGCGATTTCCGGCAGCGCGCCACCGGCGAAGAAGGTCTTCAGCAACCCGATCCTGATCAGCCTGGTGCTGGCCCTGCCGCTGGTGATCTTCGACATCGAGCTGCCGCGCTGGCTGGACAACAGCCTCGATCTGCTGGCCGGGATGACCATCCCGCTGATGCTGCTTACGCTCGGCGTTTCGCTGGCATCCATCCGCGTGCACCACCTGGGCAGCGGTATGCTGCTCGGCGCGTTGCGGATTCTGTGCGGGGCCGGTGTCGGCTGGTTGGTCGGCGTCATGCTCGGCTTGCCGCCGCTGAGCCTGGGCGTGCTGGTGATGCAGTCGGCGATGCCGGTGGCGGTGTTCAACTACCTGTTTGCGGTACGCGCGAACCGCTCGCCGGAGGATGTGGCGAGCCTGGTGCTCTGTTCGACGTTGCTTTCGTTCGTGTTTCTTCCGCTGCTGTTGCTCTGGCTGTTGCCCGCGTCGAGCTGAGGGTCGGCGGCTTCAGCCGATGAAGCCGGTGAGGTTGGGGACGATCAGGATCAGGGCGATGGCGACGACGATCACTCCTGCCTGGCGCATTTTCGGCTGTTTGAACATGGGCTCGGCCTTTCTTCTTGTTGGCGGTCGTGGCAGGCGGTACGCGCACGGACCTTGCTCGCGGTTGATGGCGTCTGTCTGAGTAGACTCCAGTCAAGGCGGGCTGTTGCACGGCTTCGCTGAGGCTTTGCCGACTCCTGCATTTGTATCGCGATCACCCATTCCAGAGGCTTTCCAGGCGCCTCGCCCCACGCGGAGGCAGGCTGCCGTTCGTCTGAGCGTCGCGGTCAAGTTGGCTGAGCGCATCGGTCATTGCCTCCTGCACGCCCGCGACTAAGGTGAACTCACCCCGGCCTGCCGCCGGTTCGTTCGTGATCAAGACGAGAACAAACCATGACCGAAGCATTGATTTTCGACGCGGTGCGTACGCCCCGCGGCAAGGGCAAGAAGGATGGTGCGCTGCACAGCGTCAAGCCGGTGAACCTTATGGCCGGGCTGTTGCGCGCGATCCAGCAGCGCAATGACCTGGACACCACGCAGGTCGACGACATCGTGCTCGGCTGCGTGACGCCAGTGGGCGATCAGGGTGCCGATATCGCCAAGACCGCCGCGCTGGTGGCCGACTGGGACGAGCAGGTCGCCGGGCAGCAGATTAACCGTTTCTGCGCCTCTGGCCTGGAAGCGGTGAACATCGGCGCGATGAAGGTGCGCTCGGGCTTCGAGGACCTGGTGCTGGTCGGCGGCGTGGAATCCATGTCGCGCGTGCCGATGGGGTCGGATGGCGGCGCCTGGGCGATGGACCCGGAAACCAACCTGCATACCCAGTTCGTCCCGCAGGGGATCGGCGCCGACCTGATCGCCACCCTCGAAGGGTTCAGCCGTCAGGACGTCGACGCCTTCGCTTTGCGCTCGCAGCAAAAAGCCGCGCGCGCCCGCGCCGAACAGCGCTTCGTCCGCACGCTGGTGCCGGTCACCGACCAGAACGGCATCGTCCTGCTCGACAACGACGAGTTCATCCGCGCGGATTCCACCCTGGAAGGCCTCGGCGCCCTCAAGCCGAGCTTCGAGATGATGGGGCAGATGGGCTTCGACGCCACGGCGCTGCGCAAGTACAGCTACCTGGAGCGCATCGAGCACGTGCACACGCCGGGCAACAGCTCGGGCATCGTCGATGGCGCCGCGGCCATGCTGATTGGCTCCGAGGCCAAGGGCCGCGAGCTGGGCCTGAAGGCGCGCGGCCGCATCGTCGCCACGGCGGTGACCGGCAGCGATCCGACCATCATGCTCACCGGCCCGGCGCCGGCCACTCGCAAGGCGCTGGCCAAGGCCGGGCTGCGGGTCGAGGACATCGACCTGTTCGAGGTCAACGAGGCGTTCGCCTCCGTGGTGATGCGCTTCATGCGCGAGATGGGCGTCAGCGAAGACAAGGTCAACGTCAACGGCGGCTCCATCGCCATGGGCCATCCGCTCGGCGCCACCGGTTGCATCATCCTCGCCACGCTGCTCGACGAGCTGGAGCGCCGCCAGTTGCGCTACGGGCTGGCGACGCTCTGCGTCGGCGGTGGCATGGGTATCGCCACCATCATCGAACGCCTCTGAGGAGCGATCACGGGCTACTGCGCTCGGCCATGCTGCGTTGGAAATCCACCGAGAATGCTCATTGGCTACAGCCAACTGCGCTTCCCGAAGGCTTTCCGCCTTGCCTGACCTTCGCTCGTAATGCCCCTGAAGCGCGCCTCCACCAGGAGAACAACACAATGACCGATGCCATCCGTTACGAGAAAGACCAGGACAACGTCGTCCTGCTGACCATCGACATGCCCGGCCAGAGCGCCAACACCATGAATGCGACCTACCGCGCCGCCATGGCCGACACCGTCGCACGCCTCGAGGCGGAGAAGGACTTCATCGCCGGAGTGATCGTCACCTCGGGCAAGAAGACCTTCTTCGCCGGCGGCGACCTCAACGAACTGATCAAGGTCACCCCGGCCGATGCCGAAAGCTTCTACCGCATGGTGCTCGGCCTGAAGGCGCAGCTGCGCCGTCTGGAAACGCTCGGCAAGCCGGTCGTGGCCGCCATCAACGGCGCGGCGCTGGGCGGTGGTTGGGAAATCTGCCTGGCCTGCCATCAGCGCATCGCGCTGGATGACTCCAGCGTGCAGCTGGGCCTGCCGGAGGTCACCCTCGGCCTGTTGCCCGGCGGTGGGGGGGTGGTGCGCATGGTGCGCCTGCTGGGGCTGGAGAAGGCCTTGCCCTACCTCGCCGAAGGCAGGAAGGTGCGCCCCCAGGAGGCGCTCAAGGCCGGCTTGATCCACGCCGTCGCCAGCAGCCGCGAGGATCTGTTGAGCCAGGCCCGGGCCTGGGTTCTGGCCAATCCGAACGCCAGCCAGCCGTGGGACCAGAAGGGCTACAAGATTCCCGGCGGCACACCGTCGAGCCCCGCCGTGGCACAGATGCTCGCCATCGCGCCTTCGGTGCTGCGTGACAAGACCAAGGGCTGCTTCCCGGCGCCGGAAAAGATCATGTGCGCGGCGGTGGAGGGCGCGCAGGTGGATTTCGACACCGCGCAATTGATCGAGACGCGCTACTTCACCGAGCTTGCCACCGGCCAGGTGGCGAAGAACATGATCGGAACCTTCTGGTTCCAGCTCAACGAAATCAATGCCGGCGGCTCCCGGCCCAAGGGCTTCGAGCGGCGCAAGGTCAACCGGGTCGGCGTGCTCGGGGCGGGCATGATGGGCGCGGGCATCGCCTACGTGTCGGCGGTCGCCGGTATCGAGGTGGTGCTCAAGGATGTGTCGATGCAAGCGGCCGAGAAGGGCAAGGCCTACTCGGCCAAGCTGCTGGACAAGAAGGTCGGCCGCGGCCACATGAGCGAGGAAGCACGCGATGCGATCCTCGCGCGGATCCAGCCGACCGACAGCGATGCGGCGTTTTCCGGCTGCGACCTGATCATCGAGGCAGTGTTCGAGGACCGCGCGTTGAAGGCGAAGGTCACCGCCAGCGCCGAGGCCTCGGCGCTGCCCGACGCCCTGATCGCCTCCAACACCTCGACGCTGCCGATCACCGGGCTGGCGTCGGCCGTGGCGCGCCCGGAGAAATTCATCGGCCTGCACTTCTTCAGCCCGGTGGACAAGATGCCGCTGGTGGAAATCATCCGCGGCGCGCAGACCTCGGACGAAACCCTGGCGCGCGGCTTCGACTTCGTCCAGCAGATCAGGAAGACGCCTATCGTCGTCGAGGACAGCCGCGGTTTCTTCACCTCGCGGGTGTTCGGCACCTTCACCAACGAGGGCATCGCCATGCTCGGCGAAGGCATCGGTGCGGCGCTGATCGAGAACGAGGCGCGCAAGGCGGGGATGCCGGTCGGCCCGCTGGCGATCTCCGACGAGGTATCGCTGAGCCTGATGCAGCACATCCGCCAGCAGGCCGAGAAGGACCTCGCCGGCGAAGGAAAGGCCGCGCCTGAGCACCCGGCGTTCGCCACCATCGCGCTGATGCTGGAGGAGTACAAACGCCCCGGCAAGGCGGCCGGCGGCGGCTTCTACGATTATCCGGCCGGCGCCAAGAAGCACCTGTGGCCCGGACTCAAGGCGCACTTCGAGAAGGCCGAGGCGCGCATTTCCGAGGAGGACGTGCGCGACCGCCTGCTGTTCGTGCAGGCCCTGGAAACCGTGCGTTGTCTAGAGGAGGGCGTGTTGAATTCGGTGGCCGATGCCAACGTCGGCTCGATCATGGGCATCGGGTTTGCCGCCTGGAGCGGTGGTGCGCTGCAGTTCATCAACCAGTACGGCATCGATGACTTCATCGCCCGCGCGCAGTACCTCGCCGAACAGTACGGCGAGCGCTTCGAGCCCCCGGCACTGTTGCTGGAGAAGGCGGCAAGCGGAGCGCGCTTCTGAGCCGTGAGAGGTACAAGAGCCCGGCACCCGCCGGGCTTTTTCTTGCCCGCCGGTCAGCCGACGGAGCCCACCCGATAGCACCTTTGCCTGCGCGTGCTGCCAAAACTCCAGGACACACAACGGAGGACCTCAGCATGTCAGGCCAGCGCAAAGAGTCGGTCGATAACACCGAAGAGCAGGCGAGCAAGGTAGGCGAGAAGAATAAGCGCATGAATCAGGAAGGTGAACAGCCCCGCGCCGAAGACCAGAAGAACACCGAAGAGCAACTGCGCAAGCAGTCCACGGAAGGCGACCAGCCATGAACACGGTCATTCGAACTGTCGGTTTGCCGTTGCTGTTCGCGCTATGCGTGGCGGCCAGCAGCGGCGCTGCCGCTGACTCTTCAGGCATGCGGGCGGCGCCGGTGCAGCAGTCATCGGGCGGCGCTTCCGGCAGCGTCGCTCCAGGCAACGCCACGAACCAGGCGCCGCGCGCACCGATGGCCCCGCGTGCGCCCAATGCGCCGGCCTACAACTCGAACAACAACGCGCGAAGTACGGCTCCCGAACCTTCCGCGCAGCAGCGCCCCTCGCTTGAACAGCAGCGCCGGCAGATCGGCAGCGAGATGGAAAACCAGCGCAAGCAGTAGCACCTGGGCGCAGGCGCGGTTCAGGCCGGCAGGAATAGCGTGTCGGAGGTATCGCCGGGGCCGCATGGCGGCCTCTCATCGAGCACTTCCGGTGCCTCGCGCAGCTCAATGCTGCGGGAGAGTTTCGAGAGACTTTCGAGGGTGCGAGCCAGCGCGCCGGCCGACCCCGTGCCGAAGCCCAGCAACGACGAGCCGTTGGTGAACAGCGCGAAGGCGGCCACGACGAGGAAGTGTCCCCTGTGCGTTTTCATGGCGGATATCTTCGAGCGGGCCGCATGCGTCGCGTCGGGCAACGCGTGCGGCGAGGTCAGCGGGACGCGTCTGTCACCACGGGCGGCGCGGCGTTGGCGGCGTGGGGAGCCATGCTTACCGCCAGCAGGGACAGCGCTACCAGCAGGTAGAGGCAGATGGCCCCGAAGGCGCCATTGCGGGCGAGTTTCAACGTCTGGCTATGCATAAGCTATTACTCCTTTCGATAACAATCTCGCAATTGTCATGATAAGCAATCGATTTAAACGATGTGTTAGGGCAAAAAACGGCGTCCCTCAGGCCGCCTGGCATATGCCGTTCTGCAGACAGAGCAAGTCATGTATGGCCAGTCGCTCGCTGTGCAGCGTTGGAACCTTCAGGGTCATCAAGCCGCCGTCGTCGAGATGCAGCGCGGCCTCGCTTTCAAACTCCAGCCCTGCATCGCTCAGGGTCACATAGGTGACGCCGTAGGCATGCTTGCTGTGAAGGACATTGGTCATTGCTCGGCTCCTTGGCGCCACCGCGACGTGGCGATCCGTATCAGCGGTGTTTGCTGGCGTCTGCCTGGCGGTCACTTTGGCTCGTGCTTTTCGGCTTCGGGCGATAGAACTCCGAGTAGGCCGGGGTGGCGAATGCGGAGGCGGCGATAAGGCTGGCAATGGCGGCGTACTTGTTCATCTGCGTATCCTCGAATGGCAATGGGGCGATGTGCCCGATGGCTGAATCATTGCCGAGTGCCCGTTCGCCAGGAAGTGAATGGCACGCATGGTGAACATCGAAGCGGCTGATGATATGGGCGACAGCCATTGCCCGGCTCGATGGGAGGTGAAGCACGCCAGTGGGCCGAAGCCTGTTTCGCAGAAGTGGAGGCTATGTTAAGAAAAGGCCGTCACCCGCGATGGGTGCGCCTTATCGTCACAATCGGGATTCGCCAATGTCGCTTCGTATCTGCATTCTTGAAACCGATAGCCTTCGTCCCGAGCTGGTCGACCGTTATCAGGGTTACGGGCGCATGTTCGAGCGCCTGTTCGCGCAGCAACCGATTCCGGCCCGTTTCGAGCTGTTCAACGTCGTCGAGGGCGTCTACCCGGCCGACGACGAGCGCTACGACGCTTACCTGGTAACCGGTAGCAAGGCCGATTCCTTCGCCAGCGACCCCTGGATCCAGACGCTCAAAGCCTTTCTGCTGGATCGTTACCGGCGCGGCGACAAGCTGCTTGGCATCTGCTTCGGCCACCAATTGCTGGCACTGCTGCTGGGTGGCCGCAGCGAGCGCGCAAGCCAGGGCTGGGGCGTAGGCATCCACCGATACCGCCTCGCCGAACAGCCGGCCTGGATGAAGCCGGCGGTGCAGGAACTGACGCTGCTGATCAGCCACCAGGACCAGGTCACGCAACTGCCGGAAAACGCCACGGTGCTGGCCTCCAGCGATTTCTGCCCGATCGCCGCCTACCGTATCGAGGATCAGGTGCTGTGCTTTCAGGGACATCCGGAATTCGTGCCCGACTATTCCCGGGCATTGTTGGACATCCGCCAGAAGTGCATCGGCGAGCATGTCTACCAGCAAGGTGTCGCGAGCCTGGAGCATCCGCACCACGGCGCCACGGTGGCCGAGTGGATCATGCGCTTTGTTGCCGGCGAACGGCTCGCACAGCTCTCGCCAGCCCGCGAGAAAGCCACCGATACTGCCTGATCGCCGCCCAGCAAAAAGCCCGGCGATTGCCGGGCTTTTCGTATCCGTACCGATTCAGTCGCAGGCCAGTTCCCGGTCCATCGCCTGGATGCAGAGCTGCATCTGTACCCGGCAACGTTCCGCCAGCGCCGGGAGGTCGGCCTGGGTCAACCCCAGAGTCGGGATCGGGGGCAGCGAGCGGATCGTGACGTGCCCGCTGTTCCAGCAATTCAGGCGCATGTTCCGCGCGTAGCTGCTGATGCAGACCGGGACGATGGGGACGCCGGCATCCACGGCGATCTGGAACGCGCCTCTCTTGAACGGCAGCAACTCACCCTGGTTGCGCGTGCCCTCGGGAAACACCCAGATCGAGGTGTCCCGATGCAGCAGCGTATCGGTGGTGGCCTGCAGCGCCTGGCGTGCCTGGCGGGCGTTGCTTCGGTCGATCAGCACATTGCCGGCCAGCCAGTACAGCTGGCCGAACAAGGGCACCCACTTCAGGCTCTTCTTGCCGATACTCACCGTGCGCCGGGGGACGACGCGCCCGAGTACGTAGAGGTCATAGTTGGACTGGTGGTTGGCGATGTACACGCAGGTGCGCGCTTCCTTCGGCACCTCCATCTTGGCGTTCAGCCGCAACCCTAGAATCGACAGCCCGCCCAGTGCGTAGAGGCGCGCGCACAGGCGGCTATTATCCGGGTTGAACGGGCGGCAGATACCGATCAGCAAACCGAGGATGCCGGCCACAATGAAGTGCACGCCCATGAAGAACATACGCAGGAGAAACAGCATCGATCGTCGCCTGGGATTGAAAACGGCGCCGAGTGTATGAGTGTTCACTGTTTTCGGCAATCCGCATTCGCGGGCCGCGCCAGCCGGGCGCACGGCAAGAAAAAGCCCGGCGCGGGCCGGGCTCTCGGAGGCATTGCGCGACTCAGACGGCGTGCTGTTTGTCCAGTTCGATGGCCTCGTCGAGGGTCTCCAGCAGTGCCTTGCGAACCTTAACCTTGGTGTTGCGGTGCGCGTTCATGTTGATCTTCTTGAACTGCGCGGCGACGGCCATCGCGGTGGGCAGCAATTCGCCGACCGACACTACGCGGTCGAGGAAACCGGCCTCCCGCGCGCCCTGCGGATCGAACATTTCGCCATTGATGACCGAGCGCTGGAAAGCGGCCTTGCCAAGGCGGTCGCGCGCCAGCTCGATACCGACGTGATGCATGGTCATGCCGATCTGTACTTCGTTCAGGCCGATGTTGAAGGGCCCCTCGACGCCGATCCGGTAATCCGCCGAGAGCAGAATGAAGGCGCCCTTGGCCACCGCATGACCGGGGCAGGCGACGATGATCGGGTAGGGGTGCGCGAGCATCCGCCGAGCCAGCGTGGAACCCTGGGCCACCAGCTCGATCGCGTTCTGCGGGCCCGAGGTCATGACCTTGAGGTCGTATCCGCCCGATAGAATGCCGGGCTGGCCGGTGATGATGACGATCGCCTTGTCCTGCGTCGCCCGATCCAGCGCCTCGTTGAAGGCGACTATCATGTCCGGGGAGATCGCGTTGACCTTGCCGTTGCTCAGCGTCAGGGTCGCAACGCCGTCCTCGAGGTGGTAGGAGATCAGCTCACTCATGGCGGGTATTCCTTGGAATTAGTCGGCCGAACTTACCCACCCGCAGGCCACAGGTAAAGCGCGGTGACTGACCCGTGAGTCAGCCCTCGGCGGTTTTCCGTTCGGTGCCGAGCCGGAATGCGTGCCGATTGACCACGGCGGCGACCGGGACGCCCTCGAAAACGCCTGCCACCTAAACACATGAATAGCCTGAAAAAAAGTTTGCCTTCGTGACGGCCTTCGACTAAATTAGCGCGCCTCGACGGACCAGACAGTCCGCCGAGATCCGGTGAAGTGTCCGAGCGGTTGAAGGAGCACGCCTGGAAAGTGTGTATACGGGAAACCGTATCGTGGGTTCGAATCCCACCTTCACCGCCAGACCAAAACGCAAAAGCCCCGAGAGCCAGCAGGTTCTCGGGGCTTTTTGCTTTCCGGGCCTGCACCTCTCGAAATTCGGTAACGCGGAGTGGGACCGGAGCCTGAGCACCTTCACCGTCTGTTCATCCTGGAGCACCTGATAAACCAGTCTGTGCTGGATGTTGATGCGCCTGGAATAGGCTCCGGTGAGTTTATCCATCGAATGATCTACGGGATGCTAGGAGTCCTAGTGGGAACTCTACGCATTTATCTGCCCGCAACGCCTCTATAGTGCCAAATGCGGCCTAATGTTTTGGTCAAGTGGCAGACTTTAGCCCGTCCCAGTGAGCGAAGCGAGCGATTTGAACCAGTTGTTAGATGCTTGCTTGCGAAATAAAACCAAGCGCGCGTCCGCTGTGGATAATGTCGCGCACTTGCTGGAGATACTCTGCACATAGTTCTGCAACGCTTTCTTGACCAGGCCAATCGGAGAAATGATAGGTGACGGAAGCGCTTGAGGCTGCTCTGGTAATTTCAGGGGTATATTGCTGTGTTGTGGTTTCCAGCGGGGCGTCCGGGACAACGGTTCCATCAGGATTGATTATTTCTATGCTATAAAAGTCACCAATCCCTAATTTCTCCTCCATTTGGATGTTGAGGAACTTTTTGGGTATTATAGGTTCAGCATGAACGCTGACGTCTCTTTTTTCTTTGAAAAATTTCAGTGCTTTGGCTGCTTTAACTTGGTCCTCATACCAAGCTTGCCCGCCTGATTTTAAACGAGCTTCTTCAAGTGCATACTGAAGCGCCGATCTGGCCGCCGTAAGAAATGCACTTAGTTCGAACGAGAACTCGCGAATCTCAAGCTGCGGGTCGGACAATCGGTTTAGGAAGTACTGGGCTTCTTCAATTTTGTGATCTTCGTTCACTACATTGATTTCCTGCATGCATCTAATGTTTGGTTAAGGGGCTGGCTTTAGCCCGTCCCAGTGAGCGAAGCGGACGGTTTGAACCACTAGTTAGCCCCGCTACCCGAGTACAGCGAGCGGAGAACCGTGCCAATGTGCTCCATGACCGAAGTTCCCATATTCATGGCAGCTACATGAGTACGTTCCGCAAAATTAGCCTCTCCAGCCATCTTAACCTCGGTAAGTAGGCCGCGCAGAGATTTCAAGTAGTCACGCAGATTGTCGTCAGCAATTCGCTCTGCAAGCAGCAGAGTGTGCCTGCCTGCTAAATGGACCTAGTTGTTCAGTTCTTCGCCGAGCATCTTTCGTCCCCATGTGCCGGTCTCTCGATACGCAACCTCATCCGCCATATAGACGAGGGCAACCGCTCTTAGCTCATCGTGAACAGCGTCTTGTAGCTCAATGAGCGTGTCGCGCTGGAACGCTCTAGCTTTTTCTTCGCGTTCGTGCGCTGCCGCGGCAGATTGAAGGCTGGCAGCGTTTCTTGAAGCAATAACGGTTGTGGCGATGCTTGCAGCTGCGCCGGCAAATGTGCCAAGAGGTCCAGAGTGCAGCTTCCATTCATCTCTCTCCGAGTGGGCCTAACTATAAATAGCCACAATTGGTGCATAACAAACCGAAAACTGGTGGATAAAAATCTCTTGCGGATTTAGCGCACGGCTGTAGTCAGCGGCATGCGCTACGAGGGGCGTCATACACCGGCCTCCGCTCTGCAAGTCCCTTTGCCAGCAAGCTGGCCGTTGAGGGGAGATTAGCTTGCAGATGAAGCGACGAACAATGCCTGGTAGCCATCGTGTCGAAATCACAGCCCATGCAAGGCAACAGTGACCAGATGAAAGAGAAGGGGAGGTTTGTTATAGCTGGATTTGACCAATGTAGACCACCTACGAACAGCGCTCGAAACGGGTTCGAATCCCGCCTTCGCACCAGATCATAAGCAGAAAGCCCCGAGAGCCAGCAGGTTCTCGGGGCTTTTGCTTTCCGGGCCTTTGGGATTGGCCAGCAGTGCTGACAGCTGCGGCTTCTGGCCGGGAGTCAGAGACGGAAACGCGCCACCTGCGATTGCAGGTCGCTGCCCAGGCGGGCGAGTTGGATGCTCGAGGCGGCGGTTTCGTCGGTGGCGCTGGCCGACTGGTCGGCGATGCTGCTGACGTTGTGGACGTTGCGGCTGATCTGCTCGGCGACTTGGCTTTGCTGGTCGGCGGCGGTGGCGATTTGCACGTTCATCTGCTGGATGTCGCTGATCTTGCGGGTGATGCTCAGGACCGCATTGCCGGTGTCGCCGACGTCCTTGACCGTCGCATCGCTGGCCGCCTTGCAGCTGTGCATGATGCCGGCGACTTCCTGTGCGATCTTTTGCAGCCCCGCGATCAGCGTTTCGATTTCCTGGGTGGCGTCCTGGGTCCGGCGTGCAAGGCTGCGTACCTCGTCGGCGACGACGGCGAAGCCGCGGCCCGCTTCGCCGGCACGGGCCGCTTCGATGGCGGCATTGAGGGCCAGCAGGTTGGTCTGGTCGGCTACCGATTTGATCACGTCCAGCACGCCGCCGATGTTGGTGCTCTCCTGCTGCATGCGGCCCATGGCTTCGGCCGAGCGGTTCACTTCCCCGGAAAGACGTTCGATCTGGTTCACCGCTCGGCTGGCCATGTCGCTGCCGGCGGTGGCTTCGTCGGTGGCGTGTCGCGCCGCAGCAGCGGCCTGCTCGCAGTGCCGTGCGACTTCCTGCACGGTGGCGGTCATCTGGTGCATCGCCGCGGCGACCTGATCGACCTCGGATTTCTGCGAGGCAACTCCAGCGCGGGTTTGTTCGGCGCTGGTGGAAAGCTCCTCCGCCGCCGAGGAGATGACGTTGGCCGAGCCGCGCACGCTGCCGATCAGTTCGTTGAGTTTCGACTGCATCTCGCCGAGCGACGCCATCACACTGCCCTCGGGCTGGCGGGTGGCGCCGCCGCGCAGATCGCCCTCGGCGACGCGCCGGGCTTCGTCGGAAAGCAGCGAAGGTTCCGCTCCCAGGGAGGTGAAGAGACCCCGCGTGATGGACAGCCCAAGCACCGACGCGAGAATGATGGCCGCGACGCAGGCCAGCAGGAGCAGGTTGCGTTGGTCGAGGTAGGCCTCCTGAGCGTCGGTTAGATCGCGCTCGGCCCGGCGTTCGCTGTACGCCATGTAGTCGCCGGTAGCCGTGATCAGTTGCCTGAGCAGCGGCATGCAGTCGGTGTTCATCATGCTGATCGCCTTTTCCCTATCGCCATTCCAGGCGAGTTCGACGATCTTCAGTGCCACCGGGCCGTACTGGGCTTCGACGCTGTCGATTCGGGAGACCAGGCTCTTCTCTTCGGCGGTCACCGTGGGATTGGCGGCGATCTTCTGCTTGAGCAGGCCCATCGAGGCCTGCACGTCTTCATGCGCGGCGATCACCGCCGAGCGCTCATGCTGGCGGTCGGCGTCGTCGCTGACCAGTACCAGATTGCGCGCGGCGATGGCTCGAAGGGTGGTAGCCAGACGGGCCTTGCCGGCCAGTTGGCTGCGCTCGTTGGCACCGTGCACGATCTCCGAGAGGCGGTCATTGGCAGCGTTGAGTGCGTAAAGGGAAATCAGCGAGACAAGCAGCGTTGTGGCGGTGATGGAGGCAAAGCTGAGGCCCAGCTTCGCCTTGACGGTAAGATTCATTTTTCACCCGTGGGAAAATGTGCGGTCCATCGCCAAAACGGTCAAAACGCGAGCGCACCCATGCTGCGTGATGTCATAACGACATCGTTGAAGAATTCTACAGAAAGTCTACAGAAACACCATGGCTGTTTAACTATTGTCGTGATAGCAAAGTGCCATTATAGAATCCGTTATTTCGATCGAACGAGGCGTGCATGCGCGGCGGTTCCTGGGACATCTTCTGCACAGTGGTGGATAACTTCGGCGATATCGGGGTGACCTGGCGCCTGGCGAAACAGTTGGCGCGCGAGCATCGGCGCGAGGTGCGCCTATGGGTCGATGACCTCGCGGCGTTCGCCGCACTCTGTCCGCAGGCTGACCGATTTGCTGCGCAGCAATGGCACGAGGGTGTCGAGGTGCGGCAGTGGCCGCGGCGGGCTCGCGCTGCCGAGCCGGCCGAGGTGGTGATCGAGGCATTCGGCTGCCGTTTGCCGGAGGAGTACGAGGCCGCGATAGCCAACGATTCGCGAAGTCTCTGGTTGAACCTCGAGTACCTCAGCGCTGAGGACTGGGTGGGCAACTGCCATGGCTTGCCGTCCCTGCAGCCGAATGGCGTGCGCAAGTATTTCTTCTTTCCCGGCTTCGTTTCCGGCACCGGCGGCCTGTTGCGCGAGGGCGATCTGGTCGATCGTCGTGTGGCATTCCAGCAGGACCCGGCGGCTCAGACAGCCTTTCTCTCCAGTCTCGGCGTAGCCCGCGTGTCGGGTGCTCGTCTGGTCTCGTTGTTCGCCTACGAAAATCCGGCGCTGGGCAGCTGGCTCGACGCGATGTCCAGCGACCGCAGAGCTACGCAACTGTTGGTTCCCCAGGGGCGCATTGGGACGAGCCTTGCCGCCTGGCTCGGCGTGGAGACGGTTCGCGCCGGCGAGCATTTCCTGCGCGGCGCCTTGACGATTCAGGTGCTGAGCTTCCTCAGCCAGGATGACTACGATCGCCTGTTGTGGTGCTGCGATTTCAACGCCGTCCGCGGCGAGGATTCCTTCCTCCGCGCGCAGTGGGCTGGCCGGCCGCTGCTCTGGCATATCTATCCACAGCAGGACGATGCGCACTGGGACAAACTGGAGGCGTTCCTGGGGATTTACCTGGAGGCGCTGCCGGGTCCGGCGCGCACTGCGATGGACGCGCTCTGGCGCGCCTGGAATGCCGACGGGGCGATGGGGGCCGCGTGGACGGAACTGCTGCATCACGAGGCGGAGCTCAACGAGCATGCCGAGCGCTGGTGCGCGGCATTGGCTGCTCAGGAGGATCTGGCCGCGCAACTGCTGGCGTTCTGCCGGGCGATTGCGCGTCACTGATCGCGCGTTGGCGCAGGTCAGCCTTCCAGCGCTTCGTCCCCGCCCCTGGTTACAGCTGAGCGCAAATTGGCTATCATAGGCGGCCAATTTTTCGTCACTCATCCAACCGGATATCCCGTATGAAAACCGCACAAGAATTTCGCGCTGGCCAGGTAGCCAACATCAACGGCGCTCCCTGGGTCATCCAGAAAGCCGAGTTCAACAAGTCCGGCCGCAACAGCGCCGTGGTCAAGATGAAGCTGAAGAACCTGCTTAACGGTTCCGCTACCGAGACCGTGTACAAGGCCGACGACAAGCTTGAGCCGATCATTCTGGATCGCAAGGAAGTGACCTATTCCTACTTCGCCGATCCGCTGTACGTGTTCATGGATACCGAGTTCAACCAGTACGAGATCGAGAAGGACGACCTTGAAAGCGTGCTGACCTTCATCGAAGACGGCATGACCGACGTCTGCGAAGCGATCTTCTTCGGCGATAAAGTCATCTCCGTCGAACTGCCGACCACCATCGTTCGCCAGATCGCCTACACCGAGCCGTCCGTCCGTGGCGATACCTCGGGCAAAGTGATGAAGACCGCGCGCCTGAACAACGGCGCCGAGCTGCAGGTTTCCGCGTTCTGCGAAATCGGCGACTCGATCGAGATCGATACCCGCACCGGCGAATACAAGTCGCGCATCAAGGCCTGATCCCTGTCGCGACGAAAAAGCCCGGCCATGTGCCGGGCTTTTTCATGCCTGCGGAAATGTCAGAGACGCGCCCAGAACGCCTCGGCGAAATCGCTCAGCGGGGCCTGCGGGCGGATCAGCTGGATCTGCAGTGGGATGTCCCAGTCTTGGTCGAACGCGCGGACCAGTGCGCCGTCCGCGACTTCCGCCTCGGCGAGGCTTTCCGGTAGCCAGGCGACGCCCTTGTTTTCCAGCGCCATGGACATCAGCACGGCGGCGAGGTGGCTGCTGAACAGCGCGTCCAGCGCGCGCGGCGTCGGCCGGTTGGCGAGCCGCGCGGCGACGATCCGGCCGAGCCCCGAGTCCGCGCTGTAGGCCAGGTAGGGAAGGGCGCCGGTCGCATCGCCCGGCCTTAGCGCAGGGCTGATCAGTGGTTGCAGCACGTCGCTGCCAATCACCTGGCTGTGGAAGCGCTCGGGCTCGAACAGCGGCGAGGCGTGCGGATCGCCATGACAGAGCAGGAACTGAACCTGCCCCTGCAACAGCATCTGCTCGCAGTTGGCCATGCTGTCGGAGAGCAGGCGCACGGCCTCGATCGGCGCACCGCGCTCGGCACGCCGGATCCAGCGCGGGAAGAAGGTGAACGACAGCGAGTGGGTTGCGGCGAACTGCAATGTCCGGGCTGCCTTGCCCGCGACCTCCTGTGCCTCGCTGCGCAACTGCCGCAGGCGCCGGGTCAGGTCCCGGGCACCACCGAGTACCTGGCGGCCGGCGTCGGTCAGGTGGGCGCCGTGCACGCTGCGCTCGAACAGTTCGGCGCCCATCCAGTTTTCCAGCGCGCGGATGCGCCGGCTGAAGGCCGGCTGGGTGACGTGCCGCGCCTCGGCGGCCCGCGAGAAGTTGCCGTGCTCGGCAAGGGCCGCGAAATCTTCCAACCAGATCAATTCCATGGGTGATGCCGTGGCTGCATGGGGCGGCGCATTTTTAGCATTGGTCGTCGCGCGCTCACAAGCCTTACTGTCCGTGCCTCCTGCTCAAGAGGCCACTCCCATGCGCATCGTCGAAATTCGCGAAAAGACCGCGTCCATCGCATCGCCCATCGCCAACGCCTACATCGATTTCTCCAAGATGACCTGTTCGGTGGTCGCCGTGGTGACCGACGTGATCCGCGACGGCAAACCGGTGATCGGCTACGGCTTCAACTCCAACGGGCGCTATGGCCAAGGCGCGCTGATGCGCGACCGCTTTCTCGCGCGCATCGCCGAGGCCGACCCGGAAAGCCTGATCGACCACGCCAACGACAACCTCGATCCGTTCGCCATCTGGAAGACCCTGATGACCAACGAGAAGCCCGGTGGCCACGGGGAGCGCTCGGTGGCGGTCGGCACTATCGACATGGCGGTATGGGATGCGGTGGCGAAGATCGCCGGCAAGCCGCTGTATCGCCTGCTCGCCGAGCGCTATCGCGGCGGCGTGGCCGACGACAAGGTCTGGGTCTACGCCGCCGGCGGCTATTACTACCCCGGCAAGGACCACTCGAAGCTGCAGGACGAAATGCGCAGCTACCTTGATCGCGGCTACAGCGTGGTGAAGATGAAGATCGGCGCCGCATCGCTGGACGAAGACCTTCGCCGTATCGAGGCCGTGCTGCAGGTGGTCGGCGACGGCAGCCATCTGGCGGTGGACGCCAACGGTCGTTTCGACCTGGAGACCTCGATCGCCTACGCCGAGGCGATGAAGCCCTACGGACTGTTCTGGTACGAGGAAGCCGGCGATCCACTGGACTACGCACTGCAGGCCGAGCTGGCGAAACACTACGACCGGCCCATGGCCACGGGCGAGAACCTCTTCTCGCACCAGGACGCCCGCAACCTGCTGCGTTATGGCGGCATGCGTCCGGACCGCGATTTCCTGCAGTTCGACTGCGCGCTGTCCTACGGCCTGGTCGAGTACCTGCGCACGCTGGACGTGATGGACGAACTGGGCTGGTCGTCGCGTCGCGTGGTGCCGCACGGTGGCCACCAGATGTCGCTGAACATTGCCGCGGGCCTGCACCTGGGCGGCAACGAGTCGTACCCGGACGTGTTCCAGCCGTTCGGTGGTTTCGCCGATGGCATCCGCGTCGAGGACGGTTACGTCGGTCTCCCGGAGATTCCGGGAGTCGGCTTCGAAGCCAAGTCGGCGCTGTACGCGGTCATGCGCGAACTGGGCGAGGGCGCCTGACGCATAGACCGCGAGCGGAAAGTCGAACGCCATCGCGGGTCGAGCTGCCGTGCATTTGCGGTAGGATGACCCGCTTTTTTTCGGGATAACAACAATGACTGTGCTGGGCGTGCTGTTGGATCTGTTGCTGGGCTTGGTGCTCGGCACCATCGGTGGGCTGTTCGGCATCGGCGGCGGGTTGATCGCGATTCCGGTGATCGGCCTGTTCTTCGGCCTGGACCAGCAGATGGCGCAGGGAACCGCGCTGGTGATGGTGGTGCCGAATGTCGTGCTCGCCGTCTGGCGCTACAACCAGCACAACCGTATCGACCTTCGCCAGGCCGCCGCGCTGGCGATTCCCGGCCTCTGCTGCGCGCTGCTGGCATCGCGCCTGGCGCTGAGCCTGCCGGCCGAGGTGATGCGCCTGTTCTTCGTGGTGTTCCTGCTGGTGCTGGCCTTCTACAACTTCTATCGGTTGATCACCCGCGCGCCTTCGGGCAGCGCGCAGCTGCGCCACGGCCTGTTCGCACTGGGCGTGCTCGGCGCGGTCTCCGGGGTGATGGGTGGCCTGATGGCGGTCGGCAGCGCAGTGGTTGCCACGCCCGGCCTGACCAGCCTGTTCGGCGCCTCGCAGGTGGTCGCCCAGGGGCTGTCCCTGGCGCTGGCGTTGCCGAGCACTTTCGTGACCCTGGTCAGCTATGCGCTGCAGGGCGAAGTGGACTGGGCGCTGGGCATCCCGATGGCCATCGGCGGCCTGCTCAGCATCAGCTGGGGCGTGCGCCTGGCGCATACGCTGCCGGAACAGGCCCTGCGGGCCGGTTTCTGCCTGTTCCTGGTGATCAGCGCGGTGGCGCTCTATCTCAAGTGAGCGTGGCGTCGCTCAGAGCCTGAAACCTTCGGCGATATGTTCGGCCAGGCACTCGGTGATCGGTCCCTGGCTCGAGGCGTTGCGCAGCAGCATGATGTTCGCCACCGGCAGCTCGCAAAGGCCTTCGGCCTCGCCGAGGATGCGCATGTCCGCGGTGATCAGGCTCTGCAACTGGGCGGTGACGGCGAGTCCGGCGCTGACCACCGCCATGATCGCCGACAGGCTCGGGCTGGTGTAGGCGATGCGGTAGGGCCGGTCGAGGCTGGTCAGGGCGTTGCAGGCCCAGTCGCGGCAGAAGCAGTCGGTGTTGAACATCGCCAGGGGTATCGGGTTCTGCTCGTGCGGGGTGAAACCGTTGGCTTCGGCCCAGACGAAGCGCTCCTGGCGCAGCAACTGGCCGATCTCCTTGCCCGGCTCACGGGTGACGATGGTTAGGTCGAGGTCTTGGCGCTGCAGCAACTGCAGCGAGGATTCGCAATGCACATCCACCTGCACCAGCGGGTACGCCTGGGCGAAGCGCGAAAGTATTCCCGGTAGGAAGCGCATTACGTAGTCGTCCGGCGTGCCGATGCGCACGGCGCCGATCATGTGCGGTTCGCGCAGCGTATTGAACACCTCGCCATGCAGCTTGAGGATGCGCCGGGCGAAACCCAGTAGCACCTGGCCTTCCGCCGTCAGCCGAATCTGGCGACCGTCGCGGGCGAACAGCGAGCGCTGCAGCACGTCTTCCTCCAGCCGCTTCATCTGCATGCTCACCGCCGACTGCGTGCGGTTGACCATCTTTGCCGCGCGGGTGAAACCGCCGTTGTCGGCGATCGCCACGAAGGTGCGCAGCAACTCGGTATCGATGCTGGGGAAGCTGCTCATTCATCAATATCCAAGATGCGTAGCATAAGAAACATTCGTTGGATTGATCTTATACCGAGGCTGAGACTGTATGCCAGTCCCTCCTCCGATAAGCAGTCGATTGGGTGTCGGGCGTGCAGGATCGTCCAAGAGCTCCGGGCTTTCACCGGATAGATTTCCTGGACGAAATCAATCGGTCCGCGGAACCGTTCCGCTCGGAGGCAGCATGAAAAAACAACAGCAAGGCTATGCCCTGGTAGTGCGCACACCGTCTTACCCGTCGCTGTGGCGGCGGCTTGCACTACGCGTCAGGTCCTGGCACGCGCTTTCGGTACAGCGTCGTTGTCTAGCAACCCTGAGCGAGGCGACATTGAAGGATCTCGGCCTTTCGCGCGCCGATGTCGAGCAGGAAATCCGTCGCCCGTTCTGGGACGGCCCGGCGGAGAGCGACGCGCTCAGGGACGACCGATCGCGTGGTTGAGGTTATTCTTGCCGCCCCTCGACCTGTTCACGATCTGCCGTGCGTCCCGCAGCGACGTCCTCGGATCGTGAACGGCCACCCTGGGATGAGTTTCTCGTCAGCCTCCAACAAGGGTACTCGCGTGTCGTTTCCAAGCCGTTCCCTCCTGCCTGGCTGGAGTTCGTAGATGAGCGGGCGCAAGAGTGCCGACGTACAGGCGTTCCTCCTGATGGTGCTGCTCTGCGCGATCTGGGGCGGTCAGCAGGTGTCGATCAAGCTGGCGGCCGGCGACATCGCGCCCGTCATGCAGGTGGCGTTGCGTTCAGTCATCTCTGGATTGCTGATGCTCATTCCGCTGTGCTGGAGCGGTGCCTGGGTTGCGGGGAAGGGTACGCGCGCGGTAGGCATGCTCGCCGGTTCGCTGTTCGCCCTGGAGTTCTGCCTGGTCGCCGTGGGCCTGCAATACACCTCGGCTTCGCACATGGTGGTGTTCCTCTACACCGCGCCGATCTTTTCCGCGCTGGGCCTGCACCTGTTGCAGCCCACCGAACGCCTGCGTCTCTTACAGTGGATGGGCATCGGCCTGTGTTTCGTCGGCATCGGCGTGGCGTTCAGTGGCGGCTTCAGCCGGGCGATGGGCGCGAGCGTGCTGATCGGCGATGCCCTCGGGGTGCTGGCCGGACTGGCCTGGGGCGCGACCACGGTGGTGGTGCGCTGCTCGAAACTGTCCGACGCGCCGCCTAGCCTGACGCTATTCTACCAACTGTCGATGGCGGTGGTCTTGTTGCTGGCCTACGCCGTGGCGAGCGGGCAACTGGGGCATGTCCGACTGACCGGCGTCAGCGTCGCCAGCCTGATGTTCCAGGGACTGGTCGTGTCCTTCTTCAGCTTCTTCATGTGGTTCTGGCTGCTGCGCCGTTATCGTGCGGCGAACCTCGGCGTGTTCACCTTCATGACCCCGCTGTTCGGCGTCAGCTTCGGCGTGCTGATTCTCGGCGAGCAGCTGGCGCCGAGCTTCATCGTCGCCGCGCTGCTGGTGCTCGCCGGTATCGGCCTGGTGAACGGCGAGGCCCTGCTGCGCAAGGCGTTCGGCCTGCGGGCAACCGAGAGCGCCGATGCGCGGCAGTGATTCGCTCTCGCTGAAGCAGGCCCGGCGTCTAGCACTGTCGGCCCAGCAGTTCGGCAAGCCGATTGGGACGGTCGACACGCGCCGCGTGCGCGGGCTGATCGAACGCCTCGGCGTGTTGCAGATCGACTCGGTCAACGCGCTGGTGCGCTCGCACTACCTGCCGCTGTTCTCCCGCCTGGGCGACTATCCCGCCGCGTTGCTCGAGGAACTGGCCTGGGGCCCGAAACGGCGCCGTTCGCTGTTTGAATACTGGGGCCATGAGGCGTCGCTGCTGCCGCTCGGCTTCTTCCCGCTGCTGCGTTGGCGGATGCGCCGTGCCGAGCAGGGCATCGGCATCTATGACTGGCTATCGCGTTTCGGCCGCGAGCATCCGCAGGCCATCGCCCGGGTTTTGCAGACGGTACGCGATCAGGGCCCTCTGGGCGCCGGCGCGCTCGCCAAACGGGTGGAGAAGGCCGGGCCCTGGTGGGACTGGAGCAAGGAGAAGGCCGCGTTGGAGTGGCTGTTCGCCGCCGGACAGGTGAGCGTGGCCGGGCGCCGAGGCTTCGAACGTCTCTACGACCTCACCGAGCGGGTGCTGCCCGCGGCGCTGGTCAACGCGCCCGAACTTGAGACGGCGCAGGCGCAACGCGGCCTGCTGCTGCATGCGATGCAGGCGCTGGGTGTCGCCACGGAAAAGGACCTGCGCGACTACTTCCGGCTGACCCCGACGGACAGCAAGGCGCGCCTGGCAGAGCTGGTCGAGGCCGGCACGTTGCGGCGGTTCAGCGTCGAGGGCTGGGAGACGCCGGCGTACTGTCTCGGCGAGCCGCGCATCCCGCGCAAGGTGGAGGCCAGCGCACTGCTGTCGCCGTTCGATTCGCTGGTCTGGGAGAGGGCGCGCACCGAGCGGCTGTTCGATTTCCGCTACCGGCTGGAGATCTACACCCCGGCGCACAAGCGCGTGTACGGCTACTACGTGTTGCCATTTCTGCACGGCGAACGCCTGGTCGGCCGCGTCGACCTGCGCGCCGAGCGCGCGAATGGCCGCCTGGCGGTGCACGGCGTGCATGCGGAAAGCATGGGACTGGACGATGCGGCGCTGGCCGCGCTCGCCGGCCAGCTTAGAGCGATGGCCGGTTGGCTGGGACTCGCGGAGGTGGCGTTGACCGGCAGCTCAGCGCTGGACGCGCGACTCCGGGCAGCGCTCTAGACCCTTAGCGGCGCACCTGCTTGAGCGTCTCGGCAATCATGAATGCCAGTTCCAGCGACTGGTCGGCATTCAGCCGCGGGTCGCAGTGGGTGTGGTAGCGGTCTGACAGGCCGTCCTCGGTGATCGGCCGCGCGCCGCCGATGCATTCGGTGACGTTCTGCCCGGTCATCTCGATGTGGATGCCGCCGGCGTAGCTACCCTCGGCCTGATGCACGTCGAAGAACTGCCTGACCTCACCGAGGATCTGCGCGAAGTCGCGCGTCTTGTAACCGCTGGACGCTTTGATGGTGTTGCCATGCATGGGATCGGAACTCCACAGCACCTGGCGGCCTTCGCCCTGCACGGCGCGAACCAGGCGCGGCAGATTGGCTTCGACCTTGTCTGCGCCCATGCGCACGATCAGGTTGAGGCGGCCCGGATCGTTCTCCGGATTGAGGATGTCGATCAGGCGAAGCAGCTCGTCGGTGTCCATGCTCGGGCCGACCTTGACGCCGATAGGGTTGCCGACGCCACTTAGGAACTCCACGTGGGCACCGTCCAGTTGGCGCGTGCGGTCGCCGATCCAGAGCATGTGCGCCGAGCAGTCGTAGCATTCGCCGGTCAGGCTGTCGCGACGGACGAAGGCTTCCTCGTAGTTCAACAGCAGCGCCTCGTGGGCGGTGAAGAAACTCGCTTCGCGCAGCTGCGGCGCGCTGTCCAGGCCGCAGGCGCGCATGAACGCGAGGGTCTCGTCGATGCGGTCGGCGAGCTGGCTGTAGCGCTCGGTCAGCGCCGAGTTGGCGATGAAATCCAGGTTCCACTTGTGCACCTGGTGCACGTCGGCGAAACCGCCCTGGGCGAAGGCCCGCAGCAGGTTGAGGCTGGCGGTGGCCTGGTGATAGGCCTGCAGCAGGCGCTCCGGGTCCGGGATGCGGCTCTTCTCGTCGAAGCCGATGCCGTTCACGATATCGCCGCGGTAGGCCGGCAGGGTCACACCGTCGATGGTCTCGTTGCCTGAGGAGCGCGGCTTTGCGAATTGCCCGGCCATGCGTCCGACCTTCACCACCGGGCAGCCGGCGGCGAAGGTCATGACGATGGCCATCTGCAGCAGCACCTTGAAGGTGTCGCGAATCTTCGCCGCGGAGAACTCGAAGAAGCTCTCCGCGCAATCGCCGCCCTGCAGCAGGAAGGCGCGACCGTGGGTGACCTCGGCGAACTGCCGGCGCAGTTCGCGCGCCTCGCCGGCGAACACCAGCGGCGGGTAGCTGGCCAGCGTGCGCTCGACCTGTGCGAGGTGCGCGGCGTCGGGGTATTCGGGTTGCTGCTGGATCGGCTTGCTTCTCCAGCTATCGGGACTCCAGGTCTGGCTCATGGCGTGCTCTGTTCGTCGAAGGGCGGCGGTGCGGCATGGTAACCGATCATCCGCCGGGCCGCCGATAGAGCGCCTTTATGGCGGCGGGGTGAAATCGCCTCGCTCAGGCTCTAAGATGCGCCGAGCCAACGAGGAGTCGGGAATGGAACGAGAGGAACGCCTGCTGGCCGAAGTGCGCGACGACTTCGGCCTGATCCGGGTGCTGGAGGTGGGCGATTATCGCTTCCTCGAATTCGGCGATTCGGTCGAGCAGAGCTGCGTGTTCGTCCGCGATCCGAGTTGGCTGGAGTACGACTACACCCGCGCCATGCTGATCGGCGCGCTCTGCCACGAGGCGCCGGAAACCGCATTGTTCCTCGGCCTGGGCGCCGGCAACCTGACCCAGGCCTGCCTGCGTTTCCTGCCGCTGGAGGACGTCGAGGTCATTGAGCTGCGCCCCGAGGTGCCGCGGCTCGCCATGGAGTTCCTCGGCCTGACCGACGATCCGCGGCTGACCATCCGCATCGGCGACGCGCTCGATTTGCTGGACTCGGCGGAAACCGCCGACCTGATCTTCGTCGACCTTTATACCGACCAGGGGCCGGGCGTCGGCCACCTGGCCTGGAAATTCCTCGAAGCCTGCCAGCTCAAGCTCAATCCGGGCGGCTGGTTGGTGATCAACCAGTGGGCCACCAACGATGGCAAGCCACTCGGCGCCGCCTTGCTGCGCGGGCTCTTCCACCGGCACTACTGGGAATGTCCGGTGAAGGAGGGCAACGTCATCCTGCTGGTACCGGCCGACCTTGAGCAGTCGCTCGACTGGCAAGCCCTGCGTTCGCGCTGCCAGGCGCTGGAGGGGCGGCTCGGTTATTCGCTGGATTCGCTGCTCGCCGCGCTGCGCCCCTCGAGCTAGCTGTGTAATCCGGCACGTTGTTCAGCTCGACTGATGGGAGAGCTGCAGCCGAGAGGGGCCGCGGGCAATGCCAGTTGTAGTGATGGAGCCAGGGTGGAAGGTGAGCCCCGCGCTGACCGTGCTGTCGTAGCTTCGCGCATAGCTATTCGCGCAGCCTGGTCTGGATGAAACGTCCAGCCTTGCCGTTGGTGCGGGGGCGTGTAGGGCTTGGCGTACGGGCGCCGCAGGCCGGGCGGCGCGGCAGGCAGCGAAAGCGACTCGGCCGCAAACAGCTGCCGTTGTCCGTTATGGCGCGCGTGAAATGGATGCCAGGGCGCGGCAATAACGCAGCGTCTGGCAAGCACCGGCAGCATGTTCATCCGGACACACGGAGTTGAAGGCTATGCGGCTGGCATCGACGACAGCGACGTGGACGAATTCTCAGCCGGCGCCATCGGGGTCTGCTGGCAGTGGGTGGTGATGCGGTGTTCGGGCTTGTGGAATCGGCCCAGCTTCTTGATATCCAGCTGCTACAGATTCCCAGGCACTGGCTATTCATCCCGCGGGAGCCGGCTCCAGCTCGGCCAGACGATGCAGGCCAAGCCCTCCGAAGCGCCGCATCACCGTGCTGACCGCAAGGCCCAGCGTACTGGCTGTCTGCCGACAGGTTTTGCGTGCATGGCGTTGTTCGACGAGGTGCGCCACCCGGCCCTCGGCGGTGGCGTGGACAATCTCGAGGCCGAGACAATCGATCCGCCGCTCCTTCTCGAAAACGTCCGGGCTATTTGTAGACCGTGCGCACGTGACTCCTGCGGCCGTGGGCGGCTTCTTTCGACACGCAATCCGCCGGCGACACGCTGAACGACAAGGGCTCGGGACGTTATACGGGCATGTTTATGGGTGCTCCTGGAAAACTTGGTGGGTCGGCATGCCCGTTTTCCGGGAATGCCCCGGATGAACAACCTACTGAGAGATCGCAGCTAGGGGACCCATGACTTCCACTGCTATAATGGCGCGCCTTCCACCGAGATCCCTTTCATGCCTACCTCCTTCCTGGAAATCGTCGAACTGCCCGATGGGCGCATTGCGCTGCGCCGCGCCGAGGACGAGGAGACGCTGGTGGTTCTGGATTTCTCCGAGGATGCCAAGGCGTTCCTGCAAGGCCATCACGTAGAGGTTGCCAAAGCGATGCTGAACGTCGGTGTGCAAATGGCCGGAAAAATGGCCGAAGGGGATTTCGAGCGAGACCAGGAACCCCGCGTTCTTCATTGAGAAGGTGGGAGCTGTGCGGTTTTGGTAGAAGCTGCCTAGCGAGTGCCGGCAGTTAAGCGAATAAGTCGATCACGACACGTCCCTGTGTCGGCGAGCCCTCAACCCAGACGAATGTTCAGGCTCTGCGCGCCACCTTGGCGAGCCGCAGCAGCAAGGCGCGTGCGCGCCGAACGGTCCAGCTGAAGCCAACTGACCACGGTATGACTGCGCCCCAGACGCAGAGCCTCGCAGGTCAACTCGAGCGCGCTCTGCTCGCCGCGTGGCTGGAGCAGCAGAATTCGTTCGCGGTTGAGCCCTGCATCGCGCAGCCACGCTTGCGTAAGGCTGCCGGGCGGCGCGATCAGTGTGAGCCAGCGTGCGTCGGTTTCCTCGCTGAGTTCGCGCAGCATCGGCGCGAGCAGGTTGAGGCAATGATTGGCAACTCCGCGCAGCGATATCTCGCTGAAGGCTTCCCCTTCGTCCAGCCAGGGGGAATCCAGCGCCTGGGTCAGCAGGGGGATGGCCGGTTGTGCGAGGAACGCCTCGAACAACGGCAGCTGCGGGAGGTCAAGCGTCTGCGGGAACTGCATGGAACGTCTCCTTTAGCGGCGAATGACGCCGACACTCAAGCCTTCGATCACCAAGCTCTGTTGTTCGAGATCCACTTCGATGGGCGCGAAGTCGGGGTTTTCCGCGATCAACCAGACCTTGCTGCCCTGGCGCTTGAAGCGTTTCACGGTGACTTCGTCATCCAGTCGCGCGACTACTACCTGGCCATTGCGCGCTTCGCGGATCGCGTGCACGGCCAGCAGGTCGCCGTCGAGAATGCCGATGTCCTTCATGCTCATTCCATGCACGCGCAGCAGGTAGTCGGCGCGCGGGTGGAAAAAGGTCGGGTTGATCTTGCAGGACTCCTCGACGTTCTGTTCGGCGAGGATCGGCGCCCCGGCGGCGACGCGACCGATGATCGGCAGCGAGTCTTCGTCCACCACGGCATCGCTGCCGGGAATGCGAATGCCGCGCGAGGCGCCCGGGGTCATTTCGATTGCGCCCTTCCGGGCCAGCGCCTTGAGATGTTCCTCCGCCGCGTTAGGCGACTTGAAGCCAAGGGCCTGGGCGATTTCCGCGCGAGTCGGCGGGTAGCCGTTGTCTTCCAGGCACTGCTTGATGAAAGCGAGGATCTCGGCTTGGCGTGGCGTCAGTTTCAGCATGGTCAGCGCTCTGGGTTTTTGTACAGTGACTGGAATTATATACAGTGAATCCCCCGTGGCAATCTTTCATTTGCATCCCTGCCAAGGGCACAGAGCGATGCCTGGATATTGCAATAACGCGACGGGCACGGCCAAATATGACCGGTACGTCAGGCCAGGCGCGATGCGGCTTGACAGTGGATGGGCTGAAAACGTATGTTTCAAACAAGTGTTTGTTAGGCGATTTGAATCATGGCCCAGTCCGAAACCGTTGAACGCATCCTCGATGCCGCGGAACAGCTTTTTGCAGAAAAGGGCTTCGCCGAAACGTCCCTCCGGCTCATCACCAGTAAAGCAGGCGTCAACCTGGCCGCGGTGAACTATCATTTCGGTTCAAAGAAGGCGCTGATCCAGGCGGTATTCTCGCGTTTCCTCGGCCCCTTCTGCAGCAGTCTCGAGCGCGAGCTGGAGCGACGTCAGGGCAAGCCGGAAGAGAAAGCCAGCCTCGAGGAGCTTCTCGAGTTGCTGGTCGATCAAGCGCTTGCGGTCAAACCCCGTAGCGGCAACGATCTGTCCATATTCATGCGCCTGCTCGGTCTCGCGTTCAGCCAGAGCCAGGGCCACCTGCGCAAGTATCTGGAAGAGGTCTACGGCAAGGTTTTCCGCCGCTACATGCAGCTGGTCAACGAGACCGCGCCGCGAATTCCGCCGCTGGAGCTGTTCTGGCGTGTGCATTTCATGCTGGGTGCTGCGGCGTTCAGTATGTCGGGGATTAAGGCCTTGCGGGCGATGGCCGAAGCCGATTTCGCGGTGAATACTTCGATCGAACAGGTCATGCGCATGATGGTGCCGTTCCTAGCGGCGGGAATGCGCGCGGAAACCGGTATCTCCGACGAAACCCTGGCCATTGCGCAGATGCGCCCGCGTTCCAAGAACGCCGTGCTCTCCGCCCAGGCTTGACCGCGGTGGGCGAGGCGAAGGCCAATCGGCTAAGCTAGCGCGCATGCCAAACCTAGATTTGCTGCACATCTCCATCGACGACCAGACGCTCTTCGGGTTTGCCGAGGGGCGCCTCGTGCTGCGTCTGCCGGTTTCCACCGCCGCCAATGGCGCCGGCGAGCGCAACGGCTCCAATTGCACGCCGCGCGGCCTGCACCAGGTTCGCGCCAGGATCGGCGAAGGCCTGCCCATCGGTGCGGTCTTGCGGGGGCGGCGCTGGACCGGCGAGGTCTGGTCCCCTGAGTTGCATGCGCAGTTTCCCGGTCGTGACTGGATTCTCACGCGGATTCTCTGGTTGTCCGGCTGCGAGCCGGGCTTCAACCGTCTGGGTCCGGTCGACACCTTCCGCCGCTACATCTATCTGCACGGCACGCCGGACAGCGTCGTCCTCGGTGTGCCCGGTTCCCATGGCTGCATAAGGCTGCGCAACAACGATCTGCTGGCGTTGTACCCGCGTGTGCCACTGCATTGCCCCGTTCGTATCGAAGAGGCTGCCCGTCCCGAGTGGATGTCGGCCGAACTCGATTAAGGATTTTCCCGTGACCATCCCCCTGCAAGGTTCGCTGATGCTCGATGTCGGCGGCTACTGGCTGACTGCCGAGGACCGCCAGTTGCTGCGCCAGCCGGAAGTCGGCGGCCTGATCATCTTCGCCCGCAACATCGAGCACCCGCGCCAGGTGCTCGAGCTGAGCCGCTCGATCCGCGCCATCCGTCCTGACCTGATTCTTGCCGTCGACCAGGAAGGCGGCCGCGTTCAGCGCCTGCGCCAGGGATTCGTACGCCTGCCGGCGATGCGTGCGCTGGCTGCGCAGGCGAATGCCGAGGCTTTGGCCGAGCACTGTGGCTGGCTGATGGCGACCGAAGTGCTGGCAGTGGGGCTGGATATCAGTTTTGCCCCGGTGCTGGATCTGGATCATCAGCGCAGCCAGGTGATCGGTGCCCGGGCGTTCGAGAGCGATCCGCTGCGTGCCGCCGATCTCGCCGGCGCATTCATCCGCGGCCTGCGCGCGGCCGGGATGGCCGCCACCGGCAAGCATTTCCCCGGGCATGGCTGGGCGGAAGCGGATTCCCACGTGGCGATCCCGGTCGACGAGCGCAGCCTCGACCAGATTCGCGCCTGCGACCTGCAGCCCTTCGCGCGACTGGCCGGCGAGCTGGACGGAATGATGCCGGCGCACGTGATCTACCCCCAGGTCGACGCACAGCCGGCCGGATTCTCCCGGCGCTGGTTGCAGGACATCCTGCGCGGTGAACTGGGTTTCTCCGGGGTGATTTTCAGCGACGACCTGTCGATGGCGGGCGCGCACGTGGTCGGCGATGCCGGCGAACGTATCGAGGCGGCATTGAACGCCGGTTGCGACATGGGGCTCGTATGCAATGACCGCGCGGCCGCCGAGCTGGCGCTGAGCCGTCTGCAACGTTTGCGCGTCGGCCGGCCGGGCAACCTTTCGCGCATGCGAGCGCGCAGCTGGCCCGATACCAGCTATCGCCAGCACCCGCGCTGGTTGCAGGCCACCGCCGCGTTGCGCAGCGCCCAATTGATCGACTGAGGAGCACGCATGACCGTTTACGCCATCATCGGTGGAACTGGCCTGACCCAGCTCGAAGGTCTCGACCTGAGCGTGTCGCTGGATGAACAGACACCTTACGGAGAAGCCTCCGCGCCTGTCCTGCGTGGCGAGTATGGCGGTCGTGAGGTGCTCTTCCTCGCCCGTCACGGGCATCCGCATCGGCTGCCGCCGCACAAGGTGAACTATCGCGCCAACCTGTGGGCGCTCAAGCGGGCCGGCGCCGAAGCGATCATCGCGGTCAACGCGGTGGGGGGCATCAACCCCGGCATGGGCACCGGGCACCTGTGCGTGCCACACCAGCTGATCGACTACACCTGGGGCCGCGAGCACACCTTCTTCGATGGCGAACCGCAACCGGTGACCCACATCGATTTCAGCAATCCCTACGACGAGCTGCTGCGGATGCGGCTGCTGGAGGCGCTGCAGGCCAGCGGATACGCCTACAGCAACCTGGGCGTCTACGGCTGCACGCAGGGGCCGCGTCTGGAGACCGCGGGCGAAATACTGCGCATGGAGCGCGACGGGTGCGACCTGGTCGGCATGACCGGAATGCCGGAAGCCGCCCTCGCGCGCGAACTCGCGCTGCCCTACGCCTGCCTGGCGCTGGTGGTGAATCCGGCAGCGGGAAAAAGCGTCGCGGTCATCACCATGGCCGACATCGAGGCAGCGCTGGTCGAGAGCATCGGCCGCGTGCGCGAAGTGATCGGCCGGGTCCTGGCGAGCGATGCCTGAGCCGGCGCCGCAATGAAAAAGGCCGATGCATTGCATCGGCCTTTTTCATTGCGCCATTCGGCAGCGATTAGAGCGGGCTGACGCGCACCAGCAGGCCCAGGCTGGAGTGGTCCAGGTAGGTCAGTTCGCCGATCTTCAGCCGGCTGGTCTGCTTGAGGTGCTCGCTGGCGGCGATCAGGTTCTGCCCATCGAACTGATTGACCCAGAAATCCGCCTCGACATCGACGAAGCGTACCTGCGACAGGCTCAGGGTGCCCTCGACCGGGAAATGCCCGAGCTGTTCGCTGCCGGCGCTCACGGCCACCTTGCTCGGGGTGGCGCCGATGTTCTGCTGCCAGGCCTTGTGCATCAGCACCTGGTAGCCCTTGCCGGCGGTCAGCTTGGCTGCCTGGCTATCCAGCGCACGAGCGGCCTCGCTGCTCAGCGGAGTGGCGCCGGCCGCCCAGTCGTCCGGTGCCGGCTGGCTGGAATCCACCGCCGGTGCCTGGCGGAACAGGATCACTTCGACCTGATAGGTGCCGTCGGCGAAAGCCGCCGGGGCGAGGAGGGCGAGCAGCAGCGGGAACAGGCGAAGCAGCGGCATTGCGAAATCCTTCATGGCGAGAGGCCCGCAGGTGGCGGGCAGGGTCTTCAGGCATTCGGGGCGAGGCGCTCGAACAGCGCCTCCAGGGTGTTGAAGCGCTCTTCCGGTCGCTCCATCGGCACCTGAAACCTGAACAGGGTCGCCCCTTCGAACTTGTAGCGTTTGGGCTGGCTCTGGATCAGCTTGATCAACACCAGCGGATCGACCGCGGTGTCCGCCGCGAACTCGATGCGTCCGCCTTGCGGGCCGGCGTCAACCTTCTTGATCCCGAGCTTCTCGGCCTGCAGCTTCAGCAGAGTCAGACGCACCAGGTTCTTGGTCGGTTCCGGAAGCAGGCCGAAACGGTCGATCATCTCCACCTGCAACTCCTTCAGGCCATCCTCGTCGGCGGCGTTGGCGATGCGCTTGTAGAGGATCAGTCGCGCATGCACGTCGGGCAGATAGTCCTCAGGGATAAGCGCTGGCAGCCGCAGGTTGATCTCCGGCCCGCCGCCCAGCGGCTGGTCGAGGTTCGGCTGCTCGCCCTTGCGGATGGCTTTCACCGCGCGTTCGAGCATTTCCATGTAGAGGGTGAAGCCGACTGCCTGGATCTGCCCGCTCTGGCCGTCGCCGAGCAGTTCACCGGCGCCGCGGATTTCCAGGTCATGGGTCGCCAGGACGAATCCGGCGCCGAGGTCCTGGGCATTGGCGATGGCTTCGAGGCGCTTCTGCGCATCGTCGGTCATCTGCTTGCGCGGCGGCGTGAGCAGGTAGGCGTAGGCCTGGTGATGGCTGCGCCCGACGCGCCCGCGCAACTGGTGCAGCTGGGCCAGGCCGAACTTGTCGGCGCGCTCGATGATGATGGTGTTGGCGTTGGGCACGTCGATGCCGGTCTCGATGATGGTCGAGGCCACCAGCACGTTGAAGCGCTTGTGGTAGAAGTCCCCCATCACCTGTTCCAGCTCGCGCTCGTGCATCTGCCCGTGGCCGATGCCGATGCGCGCCTCAGGCACCAGCTCGGCCAGGTCGGCGGCGCACTTCTCGATGGTCTTCACGTCGTTGTGCAGGTAATAGACCTGGCCGCCACGCAGCAGCTCGCGCAGCAGCGCTTCCTTGATCGTCGGCTTGTTCTGCTCCATGACGAAGGTCCGCACGGAGAGCCGGCGGGCCGGCGGGGTCGCGATGATCGACAGGTCGCGCATCCCGGCCACCGCCATGTTCAGCGTGCGCGGGATCGGCGTTGCGGTGAGGGTGAGGATGTCCACCTCGCTGCGCAGCGCCTTGAGCTGTTCCTTCTGGCGCACGCCGAAACGGTGCTCCTCGTCGATGATCACCAGGCCGAGGTTCTTGAACTTGACGTCCTCGGACAGCAACTTGTGCGTGCCGATAACGATGTCCACCTGGCCTTCGCCCAATTGCTGCACGGCCTCGCCGACTTCCTTGGCCGACTTGAAGCGGCTCATCACCTCGACCTTCACCGGCCAGTCGGCGAAGCGGTCGCGGAAGCTGTTGTAGTGCTGCTGGGCGAGCAGGGTGGTGGGCACCAGCACCGCCACTTGGCGGCCACTGTGCACGGCGATGAAGGCGGCGCGCATGGCCACTTCGGTCTTGCCGAAGCCGACATCGCCACAGACCAGGCGATCCATGGGTTTGCCGGCGAGCATGTCGGCGCGCACGGCGTCGATGGCGGCTTGCTGGTCCGGGGTCTCCTCGAAGGGGAAGCCGGCGCTGAAGGTTTCGTAATCCACCTTCGGATCGTCGAATGCGTAACCTTCGCGGGCGGCGCGGCGGGCATAGATGTCGAGCAGTTCGGCGGCGACGTCGCGGACTTGCTCGGCGGCCTTGCGCTTGGCCTTCTGCCATGTTTCCGAGCCGAGCCGGTGCAGCGGCGCCAAGGCATCGTCACTGCCGGTGTAGCGGGCGATCAGGTGCAGGCTGGCGACCGGGACGTAGAGCTTGGCTTCCTCGGCGTACTGCAGGGCGAGGAATTCCGCGGCCTGGCCCTCGATCTCCAGGGTGATCAGGCCGAGGTAGCGGCCGACGCCGTGGTCGATGTGCACCACCGGCGCACCCTCGCGCAGTTCGGTGAGGTTCTTGATGACGTTGTCGCCATCGTGCTGCCGCTTGTCGCGGCGCCGGCGCTGCATGATCCGCTGACCGAACAGCGGGCTTTCGGCAACCAGCGCGAGCGCTGGCGTCTCCAGCAGCAAGCCTTCGTCCAGCGGGGCGATGGCGATCGCCAGGCGCTCCTCGCCAGTGACGAAGTCGGCCCAGCCCTCGACCTGCTGCGGCTTAATCTTGAGGCGTGCGAGCAGCTCCAGCAGCACCTCGCGGCGCCCGGCGGTCTCGGCGGTGAACAGCACGCGCCCGGAGAACTCGTCGAGGAAGCGCCGCAGCGCGCCCAGCGGTTCGCTGGCCTTGGCCTCGATGGCCAGATCGGGCAGCGCTGCGGCGGGGAAACGTTCGCGGCCGACGCCGGTTTCCAGGTCCTGCTGGCCGGCGACCACCCGCGGCCAGTTCTTCAGGCGGGCGAAGCAATCCTCCACCGGCAGGAACACGTCGGCCGGCGGCAGCAGCGGGCGCTCCGGGTCGACGCGGCGGTCCTCGTAGCGGTTGCGCACGTCGTTCCAGAACTGCTCGGCGGCCTGCTCGATGCCTGGCAGCGAAAACACCTGGGTGTCCTGCGGCAGGTAGTCGAACAGCGTCGCGGTTTCCTCGAAGAACAGCGGAATGTAGTACTCGATGCCGGCCGGGGTGATGCCGCTGGCCAGGTCCTGATAGATCGGGCAGCGGCGGAAGTCGACGTCGAAGCGCTCGCGGAAGCGGCCGCGGAAATCGGTCACAGCCTTCTTGTCCAGCGGGAACTCGCGCGCCGGTAGCAGGCGGATCGACTCGACTTTGTCGATCGAGCGCTGGGTCTCCGGATCGAAGGTACGCAGCGTCTCGATCTCGTCGTCGAACAGATCGATGCGGTACGGTCGTGGGCTGCCCATCGGGAACAGGTCGATCAGTGCGCCGCGCACGGTGAACTCGCCGTGTTCATAGACGGTGTCGACGTAGCGATAGCCGGCGGCTTCGAGGCGCGCGCGTAGCTGTTCGACGTCGAGCTTCTGCCCGACGTCCATCACCAGGCTGGTGCCGAGCAGAAAGCGCGTGGGCGCGAGCCGATGCAGGGCCGTGGTGATCGGTACTACCAGAACGCCGTGCTGCAGCTCGGGCAGGCGATAGAGCGCGGCGATGCGCTGGGAAATGATGTCCTGGTGCGGCGAGAACAGATCGTAGGGCAGGGTTTCCCAGTCGGGAAAATGCAGCACCGGCAGTCGCGGGGCGAAGAAGCGTAGTTCCTCCTGCAAACGCTCGGCGCTCTGGCTGTCGTTGGTCAGCAGCAGGGTGAAACGTTTGGCTGCGCTGGCGGCCTCGGCGATGGCCAGGGAGAGCGCGGCACCGGGCAGATTGCCCCAGTATTGCTTGCCGGCGGCGGACGGGAGAAGCGGGAGGCGCAATACGGGCACGTGGGGTCTTGGCTCCGGAGAGAAAGTTGAGCGCAGGGATTGTAACTATCCGGGGCGACGGCTGTCAGTGTCATGGTCGCTGCGATTGCCGGCCGATCTGAGCGTCGGCATAATGTAGCCCCTTTTTACAGCCCCTACATATGGAAGGTACTGCCCGTGAATCAGAAGCCCGACCAGTGTCTTGGTGAATGGATCGATCGTGAGGCTCTTGCGGAAACCATGATTCCGCTGATCGGTCAGCTCTACCGCAACAACAATGTGGTGATCTCCATCTATGGCCGCAGCCTGATCAACCGTTCGGTTATTGAGATCCTCAAGGCGCATCGCTTCACGCGCCACCGCCAGGCCGACGAGACCGAGCTCTCGGTCCATGACACCTTCCCGATCCTGAAGACCATGAGCGAACTCAAGCTGGGTGCTGCTTCGGTCGATCTGGGCAAGATGGCCGCCAAATTCAAGGACGGTAAAGGCGACCGCAGCGTCGAGCAGTTCGTCCGCGAAGAACTCGCCGATGTCATCGGCAAGCAGAACGAAACCCCGCACAAGGGCAAGGACGTCGTCCTCTACGGCTTCGGCCGCATTGGTCGCCTGCTGGCGCGCATCCTGGTCGAGAAGACCGGTGGCGGCGAAGGCCTGCGCCTGCGTGCCATCGTCGTCCGTAAGGGCGCCGAAAATGACCTCGCCAAGCGCGCCAGCCTGCTGCGCCGCGACTCCGTGCACGGCTCGTTCTACGGCACCATCATCGTCGACGAAGAGAACAACACGCTCAACGTCAACGGCAACCTGATCAAGGTGATCTACTCCAACGATCCCTCGACCGTCGACTACACCGCCTATGGCATCCAGGACGCGCTGCTGGTCGACAACACCGGCAAATGGCGCGATGCCGAAGGCCTGTCCCAGCACCTCAAGTGCCCGGGCGTGGACCGCGTGGTGCTCACCGCACCGGGCAAAGGCAAGCTGAAGAACGTCGTCCATGGCATCAACCATGGCCAGATCACCGACGAAGACAAGATCGTCTCCGCGGCGTCCTGCACCACCAACGCCATCGTGCCGGTGCTCAAGGCGGTCAACGACAAGTTCGGCATCGTCAACGGCCACGTCGAAACGGTCCACTCGTACACCAACGACCAGAACCTGATCGACAACTTCCACAAGGGCAACCGTCGTGGTCGCAGCGCCGCGCTGAACATGGTGATCACCGAGACCGGTGCCGCCACCGCTGCCGCCAAGGCACTGCCGGAACTGGCCGGCAAGCTGACCGGCAACGCGATCCGCGTGCCGACGCCGAACGTCTCCATGGCGATCCTCAACCTGAACCTGGAGAAGGGCACCAGTCGCGAAGAGATGAACGAGTACCTGCGCTACATGGCGCTGTATTCGGATCTGCACAACCAGATCGACTTCGTCAATTCGCCGGAAGTGGTTTCCACCGATTTCGTCGGGTCGCGCTACGCCGGCGTCGTCGATGCCGAAGCCACCATCTGCAGCGACAACCGTGTCGTGCTGTACGTCTGGTACGACAACGAGTTCGGCTACAGCTGCCAGGTCGTTCGCGTGATGGAAGACATCGCCGGGGTCAACCCGCCGGCGTTCCCGCGCTGATCGATCTTCGCTGGTGAATGACGGGAGCTTCGGCTCCCGTTTTCATTTCCGCCCGTGAAGGCTCTGCGACGCGGCCTACATGGTCGCCAGCCGGTTCGCTGCGGCGCTATGATGGCGTCTGTCGAATTCTCGGTATGGAGCGGCGGTCTTGGATACACGGCATTCAGGCAGTCCCTTGCAGATGCTCGCGCGCGTCCTTGCCCGCATCCTGGGCGTGGCGCTGGCGGGTATCGCCGCACTCTGTGTGGGCGGATGTTCGGAAAGCCTGGAGTCCTTCGGCGGTCCGACGATGGGCAGCACCTATACGGTCCAGTACGTGCGTGGCAGCGGCATGCCGTCTCCGGACGCCCTGCAGGCGGAGGTGGAGAAAATCCTCGGCGACATCGATCAGCAGATGTCCACCTACCGCAGCGACTCTTTCATCGAGCGTTTCAACGACGGGCCGGCGGGCTGCCAGGTGGCGCCGGCGTCGGTGCTGAAACTGGTGGAGTACGGAGAAGGCCTCTCGCGCAACAGCGACGGGGCCTTCGATCTCACCGTCGAGCCGTTGCTCAACCTGTGGGGGTTCGGACCGAAAGGAGAAGGTTTGCGCGTGCCATCCGCGGCGGAGCTGGAGGCGGTGCGGGCGCTCTATGGCTATCAACACCTGCGGGTGCACGGTGCCGAGCTGTGCAAGGACCGCGACGAGATCCAGGTGGACTTCAACGGCATCGCCGCCGGTTACGCGGTCGACCTGATCGCCGGGCGCCTCGAACAACTGGGGGTTAGGAACTATCTGGTCGAAGCCACCGGCGAGCTTAAGGCGGTTGGCCACAAACCGGACGGTTCGCCCTGGAAGATCGCCATCGAGGCGCCGCAGAGTGAGACTCGCGTGCCGCAGATGATCGTCGCCCTGGACGGCTACGCCATGACGACCGCTGGCGACTACCGCAATTTCTTCGAGGAGAGCGGCCGGCGCTACTCCCACACGCTGGACCCGTCGACCGCGGCGCCGGTGGCGCACGCGCTGGCCGCGGTGACGGTGGTCGATCGTTCCGCGCTGAATGCCGATGGCCTGGATACCTTGCTGATGGTGCTCGGCCCGGAGCGTGGCCTGGCCTACGCCGAGCGTGAGCACATCGCGGCATTTTTCGTGTCCCATGATGGCAAGGGTTTCGTCTCCCGGAGCAGCAGCGCCTTCGACGCGCTGGTCGCCGCGCAACAGGAGAAACGCTGAGCGCCTGCGTATGTAGTGGAGGCGAAGCTCGCCTACCTCGCGACCAACCGCTACTGTGCAGCGCCAATCGAGCCGATTAGGCTGAGTGAACTGCTGCGGCATCCCGTGTCGTGGCTCTGTCGAGACGCATTGCGCATCCCGACTCGTCCAAGGAGTAACTATGGCGGTTTACAGCTACGACGTGGTGGTGCTGGGTTCCGGCCCCGCGGGTGAAGGCGCGGCGATGAACGCGTCGAAGGCAGGGCGCAAGGTCGCGGTGATCGACGACCGTCCCCTGATCGGCGGCAACTGTACTCACCTCGGCACCATACCCTCCAAGGCGCTGCGTCACTCCGTCCGGCAGATCATGCAGTTCAACACCAACCCGATCTTTCGCCAGATCGGCGAGCCGCGCTGGTTCTCTTTCCCCGATGTGCTCAAGGATGCCGAGCGTGTCATCGCCAAGCAGGTCGCCTCGCGCACCGGCTACTACGCGCGCAACCGCATCGACACCTTCTTCGGCACCGCCAGCTTCGCCGACGAGCAGACCATCGAAGTGGTCTGCCTGAACGGCGTGGTGGAACGGCTGGTGGCCAAGCAGATCGTCATCGCCACCGGCTCGCGACCCTATCGCCCGGTTGACATCGACTTCAGCCACCCGCGGGTCTACGACAGCGACACCATCCTGCAGCTGAACCACACGCCGCGTCGGCTGATCATCTACGGCGCCGGGGTGATCGGCAGCGAGTACGCCTCGATTTTCAGCGGTCTCGGCGTGCTGGTCGACCTGATCGACAACCGCGACCAGTTGCTCAGTTTCCTCGACGACGAAATCTCCGATGCGCTGAGTTATCACCTGCGCAACAACAACGTGCTGATTCGCCATAACGAGGAGTACGAGCGCATCGAAGGGCTGGACAACGGGGTGATCCTGCACTTGAAGTCCGGCAAGAAGATCAAGGCCGACGCCTTGCTCTGGTGCAACGGGCGGACTGGCAACACCGACCGTCTCGGCCTGCAGAACATCGGCGTGAAGGTCAATAGCCGCGGGCAGATCGACGTCGACGAGCACTACCGCACCAGCGCCTCCAACGTCTATGCCGCGGGCGACGTGATCGGTTGGCCGGCACTGGCCAGCGCCGCCTACGACCAGGGCCGCTCGGCGTCGGGGAGCATCGTCGACAACGACAGCTGGCGCCATGTCGACGACGTGCCGACCGGCATCTACACGATTCCGGAAATCAGCTCGCTGGGCAAGACCGAGCGCGAGCTGACCCAGGCGAAGATTCCCTACGAGGTCGGCAAGGCGTTCTTCAAAGGCATGGCGCGGGCACAGATCGCCGTCGAGCCGGTAGGCATGCTGAAGATTCTCTTCCACCGCGAAACGCTGGCGATCCTCGGCGTGCATTGCTTCGGCTATCAGGCTTCGGAAATCGTCCACATCGGCCAGGCGATCATGAACCAGAAGGGCGAAGCGAACACGCTGAAGTACTTCGTCAACACTACCTTCAACTACCCGACCATGGCCGAGGCCTACCGGGTTGCTGCGTTCGACGGCCTGAACCGGCTTTTTTGAGCAACTCCGGCCGGTGGCCTGAGCCGGTCGGGGAGACGGACTGGGTAGCGGCTTCCGAGTGGCGCTGGCCGAATCGTGAGAGCTTCTAGCATCGCAGGCGGCAGCAGCGAGAAACCGACCTACGCCGGTTTTGTCGTCGTTGCTGCGGCTCGACGCTCGCCAGTCGTCGGACGGGTGCGTTCGTCTACGCGACGGTGAGCGCCAGGCAGGCCGCCATTTGCTCAGCTATCAAGGCCTGCGCAGTTTGAACTGAGACACGTGCGGTATCGACAGTAAACGGTGCGGTCTGCCAGGGTTCATATTCGTGCTGGCTGACGGATTGCCAGGTCGGTGGCACGAGGCCAGGCAGATCGCCGATTCTCGCCTCCACTCGCTGTCGGTGAATATCTTCATCGGAGCAGAGGACTTGCACGTTCAGTAACCGGCAGTTGGCTTTGGCTGCCGTTGCGGCCCAGGCCGCACGGCTATGCTGCACCGGGTTGACGCAGTCGGCGACGACCAGGCGGCCATTGTTCAGGTTATCCAGCGCGATGGCATTGGCGACCGCGTAGCCACTGCTGCCGACCTCGCCGCCCATGAGCCGACTGTCGCGCAATGACTGCTCGATGCTGTCGATACGCAGGTAAACGGCGTCCTGGCTGACCGCCAATGCTCTGGCCAGGGTAGTTTTACCTGTGCCAGGAAGACCGCTGAACACGACCAGCATGACCGGCCTCAAGCGCCCAGCGTCCGTACCGCCAGGCCGGGGAAGTCGGTGATGATGCTGTCGACGCCGAAGTCGGCGAGGCGGCGCATCAGGGCCGGCTCGTTCACCGTCCACACCGAGACCTGCAGGCCCTGCTTCTGCGCCTTCTGCAACCGCTCGGGGGTGCATAGCGTCCAGTTCAGCGCGAGCAGGCTGCAGCCATGCTGCTTGGCGACTTTCAGCGGATCGAGCCAGTTGTACTCGGCCACTAGGCCGCGGGAGAGTTCCGGCGTCAGGCGGTTGAGTGCGCGCAACACTTCGCGCGAGCTGGAGGTGACGGTGACTTTGTCGATCAGGCCGTAGCGCGTGGCCAGTTCCTGGATCGCCAGCACGGTACGCGCCGCGCGCACCCGCGAGGCGCTCTTGACCTCCAGCTGCCAGTGCTCGAACGGGCATTTCTCGAACAGTTCGGCCAGTCGCGGGATCGGTGCCGGCTGCAGCCAGCCCGGACCACCCTGGCGCGCGTCGTAGTCGACCAGCTCGACGGCGTCGTGCTCGACCACCTTGCCACGGCGGCCGGTGGTGCGTTTCAGGGTCGGGTCGTGGATCACCATCAGCTCGCCGTCGCGTGACAGGTGCAGGTCCAGCTCGCAGCGGCGCACGCCGTGCTCCAGGCATTTCTGGAAGCCGGCGAGGGTGTTCTCGGGGGCTTCGCCCTTGGCGCCGCGATGGCCGTAGATCAGGGTCAAGAGGTCATTCCTTGAAATTGTGGGGCTGGTGGTGACGGACGCTGTCGATCACCCGGCCGCTTTCGAAGTAAACGGAGAACTCGCGGTAGTCCCAGCGCGTAATCGGCGGTCGGCCAACGGCCGGGTGCTCCTCGTCGGCCAGACCGAAACGCTCCAGCACGGCGCGTTGCGAGTCGCCGCGGGCGGGTAGGTCGAGGTCCGCCCGGCCCTGTTCCCCGAGGGGGATCTCGATGGTCTGGGCACGTAATTCGCTCACGCAGAGCAGGGCGATCAGCAGTAGCGCGCGCTTCATGCATCGGTGCTGGGGCGCAGCAGCGCCTGGCGCCGCTCGAGCGCCTGCTTCTGCAGGATGTGCCGGGCGAGCAACTGGCGCTGCGCTTCAGTGAGCCCCTCGAACGCGGTGCCGATCTCGAACTGTCCGTCGACCTTTTCCTGGCAATGGATCACTTCGGCGCGCAGCAGCAGGCCGAGGGCCTGGGGCATCAGCACCATCTTGATCGCCAACTGCCTGCCCACCGGGATTTCCCGTGGGTTGTCGAAGCCGATGCCGCCCTCGGACAGGCTCACTTGCTTGGGCGAGCCGACGTCACGCAGGAGATTTTGCGCCAGCGCCTGACCGAGCAGGTCGATGCGCTTGTTGATCACCTTGAGGTAGTTGGCCAGGGTGCGATCGCGTTCGCCGATGTGGCGCAGCAACTGTTGCGATTCGAAGTCCGCCAGATGCAGCTCGCTGAGCAGGTTGAACAGTGGCGAGGCGTCGTGTAGCGCCTCCCGAGCCTGGGTTTCGGCGCCCGACAGGAGGTGAAATTCCAATGCGATCGTGTCGCCGATACGATAGTATTCGCGGCGATCATCGGTGTCTAAGGGCGGCATGGCGGTCCCATGGCAGCAGTGATTGACTGAGTGTAAGGCCACGCGCCGTGCCCTGCTACATCGGCTGTCAAAAGCCGCTTTCGTACCTTCATTCGCGACATACGGGAACCGGACGGGGGAGTGTCGTTGTCACACGGCGCACGCATTCAACATGACGTAACACCTTCAGCCTCTGCGCTGAGTCGTTTGCCTGCACACTTCGTCCGCGTTCGTTTCGTCACCTGATGGACGTTCCCTTTCCAGCGAACAAGCCCCAGACATGTTCAGACCCCTGTCAATCTTCATCGGCGCGCGTTATACGCGGGCCAAACGGCGTAACCACTTCGTTTCCTTCATTTCGCTGACCTCGATGATCGGGCTCGCCCTTGGCGTGCTGGTAATGATCGTGGTGCTTTCGGTGATGAACGGTTTCGACTACGAGATGCGCACCCGCGTGCTCGGCATGGTCCCACACGCGACGCTCGAATCGCCGCAGCCGATCCCCGACTGGCACGCGCTGGCCACGCTCGCCGAGGCCAATCCGCAGGTTGCCGCAGTGGCGCCCTTCACCCAGATGCAGGGCCTGCTGACCAACAACGGCAAGGTGCAGAAGGTCCTGATCGATGCGGTCGACCCGCAGTTCGAGCGTCGGGTTTCGATCATCGACCAGTTCTTCCTGCCGGGAAAAGGCAACCTCGACGCTCTGCAGTCGGGCGGTTTCGGCATCGTCATCGGCGATCGCGCGGCGCAGAAGCTCGGCGTCGACATCGGTGACAAGCTGACCTTCGTCGCCCCGGAAGTTTCGGTGACGCCGGCCGGGATGTTCCCGCGGATGAAGCGCTTCACCGTGGTCGGGATCTTCCACGTCGGTGCGGGCGAGCTGGATGGCTACCTGGCGCTGACCCACCTGGACGACGCCGCGCGCCTCAAACGCTGGAAATCGGACCAGGTTCAGGGTGTACGCCTCAAGCTCCACGACCTGTTCCAGGCGCCGCGCGTGGCCTACCAGATCGCCAACAGGCTCGGCCCGGATTACTACGCCCGGGACTGGACGCGCACCCACGGCAACCTCTACCAGGCCATCGGCATGGAGAAGGCGATGATCGGCCTGCTGCTGTTGCTGATCGTCGCGGTCGCCGCGTTCAACATCATTTCCACGCTGGTGATGGTTGTGACCGACAAGAAGTCGGATATCGCCATCCTGCGCACCCTGGGTGCCACGCCGCGGCAGATCATGGCGATCTTCATGGTCCAGGGCACCGTGATAGGCGTGGTGGGCACGCTCATCGGCGCGGTACTCGGCATCCTTGCAGCGCTCAACGTCAGCGCTATGATCGCCGGCCTCGAGGGGCTGCTGGGGCACAAGTTCCTCAGCGCCGAGGTGTACTTCATCGATTACCTGCCCTCGCGGCTGATGGCCGAGGACGTCGTCCTGGTCTGCTCCGCCGCGCTGGTCCTGAGTTTTCTCGCCACCCTTTATCCGGCCTGGCGTGCTTCGCGCACCCAACCAGCAGAGGCTTTGCGTTATGAGTGATAAGGCAGTCCTGAGTTGCCGCAACCTGGGCAAGCGTTACGAGCAGGGCCCGCTGGCCGTCGACGTGCTGGCCGGTGTGCAGCTGGAGCTGCATCCGGGCGAGCGCATCGCCATCGTCGGCACCTCCGGTTCCGGCAAGAGCACGCTGCTCAACCTGCTCGGCGGGCTGGATACGCCGAGCCAGGGCAGCGTCTGGCTGGCCGGCGAGGAACTGTCCGCGCTGAACGAGAAGGCGCGCGGCCTGCTGCGCAACCGCGCGCTGGGCTTCGTCTATCAGTTCCACCACCTGCTGCCGGAATTCACCGCGCTGGAGAACGTCTGCATGCCGCTGCTGATCGGCAAGACCTCCATCGCCGAAGCGCGCCAGCGCTCCACCGCGCTGCTCGAACGCGTCGGCCTCGCGCATCGCCTCGAGCACAAGCCGGCCGAGCTGTCCGGCGGTGAGCGCCAGCGTGTGGCCATCGCTCGGGCGCTGGTCAACGATCCGGCGCTGGTGCTGCTCGACGAGCCGACCGGCAACCTCGACAACCACACCGCCCACGGCATCCAGGACATGATGCTGGAGCTCAGCCGCTCCTCGCAGATCGCCTTTCTGGTCGTCACCCACGACGTACAGCTGGCGCAGCAGATGGACCGTGTGCTGCGCCTGGAAGACGGCAAGCTGGTGGCCGCCTGATGTTCCGCCCGCTCTCGCTCTTCATCGGCCTGCGCTACACGCGGGCCAAGCGCCGCAACCACTTCATCTCGTTCATCTCGTTGACCTCGATGATCGGCCTGGCGCTCGGTGTGCTGGCGATGATCGTGGTGCTCTCGGTGATGAATGGCTTCCAGCAGGAGATGAGCTCGCGGATTCTCGGCATGGTTTCCCATGCCACCTTGTCCGCCGACAAGCCGCTGGATGACTGGAAGGTCGTCGCCGATGCCGCGATGAAAAATCCCGAAGTTACCGGCGCGGTGCCCTTCGCCGAACTCGAAGGGATGATTTCCTTCAAGGGGGCGATGCAGCCGCTGCAGGTCAACGGCATCGATCCGCAGGAAGAGCCCAAGGTCTCGATCATCGGCCAGCACATGGTCCAGGGCAGTCTCGACGACCTCAAGGCCGAGCAGTTTGGTGTGGTGCTCGGCGAGATCACTGCGCGGCGCTTCGGCTTGCGTCTAGGCGACAAGGTCACCCTGATCGTCCCCGAGCTGAGCAGCGCGCCCGGTGGCATCACCCCGCGCATGCAGCGACTCACGGTGGTCGGCCTGTTCAAGGTGGGCGCCGAGCTGGATGGCTCGCTGGCGCTGGTGCACATCGCCGACGCCGGAGAAATCCAGCGCCTGCAGCCGGGCCAGGTGCAGAGCGTGCGGCTGGCGCTGAAGGACCTCTACCGCGCGCCCGAGATCTCCGCAGCGATCGCCGGCGGCCTGGGGCAGGGTTATCGCGCCGACGACTGGACCCATACCCAAGGCAGCCTGTTCAGCGCGATGAAGATGGAGAAGACCATGATCGGCCTGCTGCTGATGCTGATCATCGCGGTGGCGGCGTTCAACATCATCGCCACGCTGATCATGGTGGTCGCCGACAAGCGCGCGGACATCGCCATCCTGCGCACCCTGGGTGCCACGCCGCGTCAGGTGATGGCGATCTTCATGGTCCAGGGCAGCGTGATCGGGTGCATCGGCACCCTGATCGGCGGCGTGCTCGGCGTGCTCGCGGCAATCAACATCAGCAGCCTGATCGCCTGGCTCGAAGGTGCGCTCGGTACGCGCATCCTCAGCTCCGACCTGTACTTCATCAGCTCGCTACCCTCGAAGCTGGAAGTCTCCGACGTGGTGCTGATCTGCGCGGTGGCGCTGATCCTCAGTTTCCTCGCCACGCTCTATCCGGCCTGGCGCGCCTCGCGCACGGAACCCGCCGAAGCGCTGCGCTACGAGTGACCCAGGGCAGCGCCCGGACTCCAGTACGCAATTAGCCTGTACGGATCGTTTAACCCGCCGGCCGCGTCCGTCGGCCGGATCACGGAGTCGATCCAGTATGCGCACAGGGATGGTTGCGCTCGCCGCGGGGCTTTTGCTCCTGCGTTTTCTGCCCGCCTTGCCCGACGCCCGGTGGCTTATCGGCCTCGTCCTGGTCGGCCTGCTGTCGCTGGCATGCCGCCGCTATCGGGTGGCGATGCTGCTTCTTGGACTGAGCTGGGCATGCGTATCCGCGCAATCGGCGCTGGACGATCGGCTGGCGCCGGAACTGGACGACCGCACGCTGTGGCTGGAAGGGCGCGTCGTCGGCCTGCCGACGGTGTCGGACGAGGTGGTGCGCTTCGAACTGGCGGAGGCGGAGTCGCGCCGCGTGCGGCTGCCGCAGCGGATGCGCCTGGCCTGGTACGGCGGCCCTGAGCTGCGGGCCGGTGAACGCTGGCGCCTGGCGGTACATCTGAAGCGCCCGCACGGTCTGGTCAATCCGCAATCCTTCGATTACGAAGCCTGGCTGCTGGCGCAGCGCATCGGTGCCACCGGCACGGTGAAGAGCGGCGAGCGTCTGGCCCCGGCGGAGGGCATCGGCGCCTGGCGTGACGGCCTGCGTCAACGGCTGCTGGCGTTGCCCGCGTTCGGCCGCCAGGGCGGGCTGACGGCGCTGGTGCTGGGGGACGACTCCGGACTCTCCAGCGCCGACTGGCAGCTGCTGCAGGACACCGGGACGATTCACCTGATGGTGATCTCCGGCGGCCATGTCAGCCTGATGGCCGGGCTGGTCTACGGACTGATCGTCCAGCTGGCGCGTCACGGGCTGTGGCCCCGGCGTCTGCCCTGGCTGCCCTGGGCCTGCGCGCTGGGTTTTGCCGCGGCGCTCGGCTACTCGCTGCTGGCCGGCTTCGAGGTGCCGATCCGCCGCGCCTGCATCATGCTCGCGGTGGTGCTGGTCTGGCGTCTGCGCTTTCGCCATTTGGGCGTGTGGACGGCGCTGCTGCTGGCCTTCGATCTGGTGCTGCTGATCGAGCCGCTGGCCAGCTTGCAGGCCGGTTTCTGGCTGTCCTTTGGCGCGGTGGCGATCCTCGCCCTGACCTTCGCCGGCCGCCTCGGAGCATGGAGCGCCTGGCACACGTTGGGGCGTGCGCAGTGGGTGATGAGCGTCGGCCTGCTGCCCGGCCTGCTGGCGCTGGGGCTGCCGATCAGCATCAGCGGCGCGCTGGCCAATCTGGTCGCGGTGCCCTGGGTCAGCTTCGTCGTGTTGCCACCGGCGCTGCTGGGCACGCTGTCGCTGCCGGTTCCGTGGGTTGGCGAAGGGCTTTTCTGGCTGGCGGGCGGTTTATTAGAACTGCTATTTCGAATCCTTGAGCCCATGGCGCGCTGGTGGCCTGCCTGGCTGCCGACGGCGGTTCCACTGTGGGTCTGGCTGCTCGGCGCGCTCGGCGCATTCCTGCTGTTGCTGCCCAGCGGCGTGCCGTTGCGGGCGTTCGGTCTGGCGCTGCTGCTGCCGATGCTGTTTCCGCCGTCCGGCGCGCCGCCGCAAGGGCGGGCCGAGGTCTGGCAGTTCGACGTGGGGCAGGGGCTTTCGGTGCTGATCCGCACGCGCGAGCACGCCTTGCTCTATGACGCCGGTCCACGCTACGGCGACTTCGACCTCGGCGAACGGGTCGTCCTGCCGTCGGCGGCCGGGCTCGGCGTGCGCCGGCTCGACCGGCTGCTGCTCAGTCATGCCGACTCCGACCATGCGGGCGGCGCGCTGGCGATCCAGCGTGGCCTGGCACCGGCGGCGGTTGTCAGCGGCGAACCGGACCCGTTGCCTGCGTCGCTCCAGGCCCAGCCGTGCGTGGATGGCGGCGACTGGCAGTGGGACGGCGTGCACTTCACCACCTGGCGCTGGAGCGGGGCGACGACGGGCAATCAGGCGTCCTGCGTGCTGAAGGTCGAAGCCAATGGTGAGCGCATGTTGCTCACCGGCGACATCGATATCCAGGCCGAACGCGCATTGATCGATGCCGGCCGCAACCTGCGTGCCGAGTGGCTGCTGGCACCGCATCACGGCAGCCGCAGCTCCTCGTCGATGGCCTTTCTACAGGCGGTTCGGCCGCGCGCGGTGTTGCTCTCCCGCGGGCAGCACAACGCCTTCGGTCACCCGCATCCGACGGTGATCGCGCGCTACCAGGCGCTCGCCATCGCTATTCACGACAACGTCGAGGAGGGCGCTCTGCACATCGGGCTGGGCGCGTTCCAGCCTGCCTGGCCGCTGCGCGCGCAGCGTCGGTTCTGGCGAGACCCGCCTCCTCCCGAAGCCGCGTCAGGCCCCGGCGCGCTTGCGCCTTGAGACGCTCCATTGCGCAGTTGCTCAAGGCTTGGGAACCCTATGCTAGAGTGGCGCCATTTTTCGCAAAGGGGTTCGTTACCGTGTGGGAACTGGTCAAAGCAGGTGGCTGGATTATGCTGCCCATCATCCTCTGCTCCGTGGTCGCCCTGGCCATCGCTGCCGAGCGTCTCTGGACCCTGCGCGCCAGCCGCGTTTCGCCGCCGCACCTGGTCGGGCAGGTCTGGCGCTGGATTCAGGAAGGCCAGCTGGGCAGCCTGCGGCTCAAGGAGCTGCGTGCCTCTTCACCCCTGGGTGAAGTGCTCGCCGCCGGCCTGGCCAATTCCAAGCATGGGCGCGAGGTCATGAAGGAAAGCATCGAGGAAGCCGCTTCGCGCGTGATCCACGAGCTGGAGCGCTACCTCAACACCCTCGGCACCATTGCCGGCATGGCGCCGCTGCTCGGCCTGCTGGGCACCGTGCTCGGCATGATCGAGATCTTCAGCGCCTTCAATGCCGCCGGCCAGACCAACGCCGCCGGTCTCGCCGGCGGCATCGGCAAGGCGCTGGTGACCACCGCGGCGGGCTTGATAGTCGCCATCCCGGCGCTGTTCTTCCACCGTTTCCTGGTGCGTCGCGTCGACGAACTGGTGGTCGGCATGGAGCAGGAGGCGATCAAGCTGGTCGAGGTGGTGCACGGTGATCGCGACGTCGACTTCAACGAGGGCAAGGCGTGAAGTTTCGCAGACGTCGCGTGCGGGAAAACGTAGAGCTCAACCTGGTGTCGTTGATCGACATCGTGTTCGTTCTGCTGCTTTTCTTCGTGGTCACCACCACCTTCACCCGCGAAACCAACCTGAAGGTCGACTTGCCCGAGGCGGTCAGCGGCGAGCAGACCACGCCCTCCGAGCTGAAGCAGATGGAAATCCTCATCGACGCCTCAGGCAGCTATGCACTGAACGGCCAGGCGTTGCTGAAGAACGACCTGGACGGCCTGATGGCTGCGCTGCAGAAGGAGTCCGCCGGTGACAACAGCCTGCCGCTGACCATCAGCGCCGACGGCAAGACACCGCACCAGGCGGTCATCACCGCGATGGATGCAGCCGGCAAGCTCGGCTTCTCCCATCTGCGCCTGACCACGGTCGAGGCCACGGCGAAACCCTGATGGCCCTGCGCGATAGCCTGCTCGACGCCTGGTACCGCGGTCATCCGGCGCTGGCGCTGCTGCGCCCGCTGGAAGCGCTTTACCGCGGCGTGGTGCGGCGCAGGCGCGCGCGTTTTCTCGCCGGCGAGGGCTCGATCTACCGGGCGCCGGTACCCTTGATCGTGGTCGGCAACGTCACGGTGGGTGGCACCGGCAAGACCCCGATGATTCTCTGGTTGATCGAGCACTGCCGCGCGCGTGGCCTGCGCGTCGGCGTAGTCAGCCGCGGTTACGGCGCCCGTCCGCCGCATCTGCCCTGGCACGTGCGTGCGGAGCAGCGCGCCGAGCAGGCGGGCGACGAGCCGTTGATGATTGTCCAGCGCAGTGGCGTGGCGCTGGTGATCGATCCCGATCGCGCGCGGGCGGTGCGTGCGCTGATGGATGATGACGCACCCGACCTGATCCTCTGCGACGACGGCCTGCAGCATTACCGCCTGGCACGGGACCTTGAACTGGTGCTGATCGACGCCGCGCGTGGCCTGGGCAACCGTCGCTGCCTACCCGCAGGTCCGCTGCGCGAGCCGGCCGAGCGACTCGCCGAGGTCGACGCCGTGCTGTTCAACGGTGCCGGCGAGGACGCTGCCGACGGTTTTGCCCTGCAGCTGCGGCCCTCCGCGCTGGTCAACCTGCGCAGTGGCGAGCGCCGCTCGCTCGATCATTTCCCTCCGGGGCAGGCGCTGCATGCCCTGGCCGGTATCGGCAACCCCCGGCGTTTCTTCGCCACCCTCGAGGCGCTAAACTGGCGGCCCATCGAACATGCCTTCGCCGATCATGCCCGCTACACGGCGGAGCAACTGCGGTTCAACCCCGCACTGCCACTGCTGATGACCGAAAAGGACGCGGTGAAATGTCGTGACTTCGCCGCTGAGGACTGGTGGTACCTGGCGGTCGAAGCGCAGCCTTCCAGCGCCTTCATCGCCTGGTTCGATTCCCGACTGGCGCATCTGCTACCCGAACGTCTCTGACTCCCGAGGAACTTCCATGGACCTAAAACTGCTCGACATCCTGGCCTGCCCGGTCTGCAAGGGCCCGTTGAAGCTCAGCGAGGACAAGACCGAGCTGATCAGCAAGGGCGCCGGCCTGGCCTATCCGATCCGTGACGGCATCCCGGTGATGCTGGAAAGCGAAGCGCGCAGCCTCAGCGTCGATGAGCGCCTGGACAAGTGAGATGAGTGCCGACTTCACCGTGGTCATCCCGGCGCGCTATGCCTCCAGCCGCCTGCCTGGCAAGCCGCTGCAAGACATCGCCGGCAAGCCGATGGTCCGTCACGTCTGGGAGCAGGCGCGCAAGAGCGCGGCCCGGCGCGTGGTGGTCGCCACCGACGACGAGCGCATCGTCGCGGCCTGTCGCGCGTTCGGCGCCGAGGTGCTGCTGACCCGCGCCGACCACAACTCCGGCACCGATCGCCTGGCCGAGGTGGCAACGCATCTAGGCCTGGCCGACGACGCCATCGTGGTCAACGTACAGGGCGACGAACCGCTGATTCCGCCCGCGATCATCGACCAGGTCGCAAGCAACCTCGCGACGCATCCGGAGGCGGGGATCGCTACCCTGGCCGAGCCTATCCTGGACGTCGCGTCCCTGTTCAATGCCAACGTGGTCAAGGTCGTCAGCGACCTCGACGGCCTCGCGCTGACGTTCAGCCGCGCGCCGCTGCCTTGGGCACGAGACGCCTTCGCCGCCAGTCGCGAACAACTGCCGGAGGGAATTCCCTACCGCCGCCACATCGGCATCTACGCCTACCGCGCCAGCTTCCTCTTCGACTTCGTCGCCTGGGGTCCTTGCTGGCTGGAAAGCGCCGAGTCGCTGGAGCAGTTGCGTGCGCTCTGGCACGGCGTGCGTATCCATGTCGGCGATGCGCTGGAGGCGCCACCGACCGGGGTGGACACGCCGGAAGACTTGCAGCGGGTTCGCCTCCTGCTGGGCGGTTGAGGTGAAGGTACTTTTCGTCTGCCTCGGCAACATCTGCCGCTCCCCGACGGCCGAGGGCGTGTTCCGTCATCAGGTGCACGCCGCCGGTTTGCAGGATGAGATCGAGGTCGACTCCGCCGGCACCGGTGACTGGCACGTCGGCAAGGCACCGGACAGCCGTACCGCGCATGCGGCCCGGCAGCGCGGCTATGCGCTCGACGATCTCCGCGCCCGCCAGTTCGAGGTCGCCGACTTCCAGCGTTTCGACCTGATCCTGGCGATGGACCGCAGTAATCTCCGCGACCTGCAGGCGCTGCGCCCCGCCACGTCGCGGGCGGAACTCGATCTTTTCCTGCGCCGTTGCGGCCAGGCCGAACAGGACGTTCCCGATCCCTATCACGGCGGTGCCGAGGGTTTCGACCATGTGCTCGACCTCATCGAGTGCGCTGGCGCCGCCTTGCTCGCCGACCTGAGGACACAGTTGTGAGCCTGTCGCTGCAGCACGATGTTTCGCTCCAGCCCTTCAATACCTTTGGCGTCGACGTGCGGGCCCGGCTGTTCGCCGAAGCCCGAAACGATGACGAGGTGCGCGAGGCGTTGCGGATCGCCGCGCATGACGGGCTGCCACTGCTGCCTATTGGCGGCGGCAGCAACCTGCTGCTGACCGGCGATGTCGAGGCGCTGGTGCTGCGCCTGACCAGTCGCGGTATTCGTGTACTGGTCGACGACGGCGAACGTGTGCTGGTCGAAGCGGAAGCCGGCGAACCCTGGCACGAATTCGTTCTCGCCACCCTGGACATGGGCCTGGCCGGGCTGGAAAACCTCAGCCTGATTCCCGGCACGGTGGGCGCCGCGCCGATGCAGAACATCGGCGCCTACGGCGTCGAGATCAAGGACGTGTTCGCCGGTTTGACCGCGCTCGATCGGCAGACGGGCGAACTGCGTGATTTCAGCCTGGACGAGTGCGCCTTCGGCTACCGCGACAGCTGCTTCAAGCGTGAAAACGGGCGCTGGCTGATCCTGCGTGTGCGTTTCGCCCTGAGTCGTACGGCGACCCTTCACCTCGATTACGGCCCGTTGCGGCAGAAGCTGGCGGAGCAGGGCGTCAGTGCGCCGACGCCGGCGGATGTCAGCCGCGCGGTCTGCGCGATTCGCCGCGAGAAACTGCCCGATCCCGTCGTGCTGGGCAACGCCGGCAGTTTCTTCAAGAACCCGCTGGTGAGCGCCGAGCAGGCCGCCCGCCTGCGCGCCGAGCATGCTGATCTGGTGGCGTTCGCGCAGCCCGATGGCCAGGTGAAGCTGGCGGCCGGCTGGCTGATCGATCGCGCCGGCTGGAAGGGCTTCCGCGAGGGCGACGCGGGTGTGCACCGTTTGCAGGCGCTGGTGCTAGTGAATTACGGAGCGGCAAGCGGCAACCAGTTGCTGGCGCTGGCACGAAGCATCCAGGCGGATATCGCCGAGCGTTTTGGTGTCGAGCTGGAAATGGAGCCGAACCTGCTCTGACTTCGCTCGCTTATGGCGATGCCTTCTGGCGCCTGGCGCGCTGTCCGGTGAAACAAAAAAGGGGATGCCAATGGCATCCCCTTTTTCGTCACTCGGACTCGATCAAACCTTGGGTTTGTCCTCGTCTTCCTTCTGGACTTCGACCTTGGTCGGCTCCGGTGCGCGGTTAGCGGCCTGTTCGGCTTGCGCTTCCAGCGTTTGCGGGGCGACTTCGATCTCCGTCTCGGCCACTGGCGGGATGGCTTCGGTCGGTGCGGCCGGCTCTTCGGCCTCGATCATCGGCTCAGCAGCCACTGGCGCCTGACCCAGTTCGGACGCGTACTCGGCGACCGGCTCCGGCTGTGCTTCGCCGACCGAAGGCACTTCGACCTGCGAGGCGGTTTCACCGACGGTGGCGGCTTCGGCAGCTTCACGCGCAAGACGTTCGGCTTCCAGACGACGGCGACGCACTTCACGCGGATCGTTCGGTGCACGGCCGCCGGCAGCCTGTTCGACCACGACGCTTTCGGTCTGCGGGGCTTCGATGATCGGAGTCGCCGGCTCGACGGTGGCCACTTCCTGCACCTGGGCTTCGACTACGGGCTGGCTGACGGGCTCGACGACCTGCTCGACGGGCGCAGCTGCTTCGCTCGCCAGCGAAGCCGCCGGCTCGGCTTCTACTGGGGCGGGCAGTTCGCTGTCCTGGGTCTGCGCCGGTGCTTGGGCAGATTCAACGGCAGCAGGCTCGCTGACTTCCGCGATGGACTGAACGTAGGTGGTTTCGGCAACCGGTGTGTCGTCGGCAACGGGAGGAGCAGCCTCGACCTGGGCCGGTGTGCTTGCTGGTTCGTCGCCTTCGGCAGGCGCCGCGGCCAGCGAGCTGGCTACGGCGGCCGCAACGGCGATGTCGGCAGCGAAAGGTGCGTTGTCCGAGGTTTCCGCGCTTTCACCTTCCTCGGCGTTCTCGATGATCTCGCCATTGGCGTCACGCTGACGCTCACGACGGTTGCTGCGGCGACGCTGGCCACGCGAGCGGCGACGCGGACGGTCGTCATCGCTGCCTTCGCTGCTTTCCTCGATCACTTCTTCGCTGTTCAGCAGTTCCTCGTCGGCCACTACCGGTTGCTCGGCGCGCGGTTGGCGCTCTTCCCGCGGGGCGCGTTCGGCGCGTTCACGGCGGCCTTCGCCGGCCTCGCGTGGCTGACGCTCTTCACGTGGTTCACGAGCCTCACGCGGCTCGCGCAGCTCGCGGGTCGGACGCTCTTCGCCACCGCGGGCTTCACGCGGCTCGCGTGGCTCACGCAGCTCGCGAGTCGGACGTTCTTCGCCCGTGCGCGCTTCGCGCGGCTCGCGCGGCGTGCGCTCGCGACGTGGCTCCTGGCCATCGCGCGGCTCGCGGGCTTCGCGAGGTGCGCGTTCTTCGCGAGGAGCACGCTCTTCGCGCGGAGCGCGCTCTTCACGAGCTTGGCGCTCTTCGCGCGGTTTGCGCTCTTCGCCGTTGGCGCGCTCGCGATTGTCACGGCCACCGTCGCGACGACGGTTCTGCTGACGACCATTGCGGCGCTCGTCGCTGCGCTGCGGACGCTGCGCGGCAGCTTTCTGCTCGACCGGCTGGGCAACGGGTTCTTCCTTGCCGGCGAACAGGCTGACCAGGGACTTCACCAGGCCCTTGAGCAGGCTCGGTTCCGCCGCGCTGGCAACGGGTTGCGCGGCGGCGACCGGCGCGCTTGGTGCCGGGGCAGGGCGTTCGGGGGAAACGGTCTTGACCACCGCTTCCTGGCGAACCAGGGTGCGCGTGGCGCTGACCGGCTGGACTTCCTCTTCCTCGACCGCCGCCATCTCATAGCTGGACTGGCCGGCGAGCAGCTCGGGGCTGTCGTCGCGCAGGCGCTGCACTTCGAAGTGCGGGGTTTCAAGATGGTCGTCTGGCAGGATGAAGATGCGCGCACGGGTACGCAGCTCGATCTTGGTGATCGCGTTGCGTTTCTCGTTGAGCAGGAAAGCCGCTACCTGGAACGGCACGCGCGCGCGGACTTCGGCGGTACGGTCCTTCAGGGCTTCTTCTTCGATCAGACGCAGGATCGCCAGCGACAGCGATTCGACGTCGCGAATGATGCCCTGGCCGTTGCAGCGCGGGCAGACGATGCCGCTGGTTTCACGCAGCGACGGGCGCAGGCGTTGACGCGACATTTCCAGCAGGCCGAAACGCGAGATGCGGCCGATCTGGATGCGTGCACGGTCGGCTTCGAGGGCTTCGCGGACTTTTTCTTCCACGGCGCGCTGGTTCTTCGCCGGGGTCATGTCGATGAAGTCGATGACGATCAGGCCGCCGATGTCGCGCAGGCGCAACTGGCGGGCGATTTCTTCGGCCGCTTCCAGGTTGGTCTGCAGGGCGGTTTCCTCGATGTCGCCGCCCTTGGTCGCGCGCGCCGAGTTGATGTCGATGGACACCAGGGCTTCGGTCGGGTCGATGACGATGGAACCGCCGGACGGCAGTTTCACTTCGCGCTGGAAGGCGGTTTCGATCTGGCTCTCGATCTGGAAGCGGTTGAACAGCGGAACGCTGTCTTCATACAGCTTGATCTTGCTGGCGTACTGCGGCATCACCTGCTGGATGAAGCTCAACGCTTCGTTCTGGGCTTCGACGCTGTCGACCAGCACTTCGCCGATGTCCTGACGCAGGTAGTCGCGAATGGCGCGGATGATGACGTTGGATTCCTGGTAGATCAGGAAAGGTGCGCTACGGCCTACTGAGGCTTCCTTGATCGCGGTCCAGAGTTGCAGCAGGTAGTCGAGGTCCCACTGCAGTTCTTCGCTGGAGCGGCCAAGACCGGCGGTGCGTACGATCAGGCCCATGTCGGCGGGGGCGTCGAGGCCGTTCAGCGCTTCGCGCAGTTCGTTGCGCTCTTCGCCTTCGATGCGGCGGGAGATGCCGCCGGCACGGGGGTTGTTCGGCATCAGCACCAGGTAACGACCGGCGAGGCTGATGAAGGTGGTCAGGGCCGCGCCCTTGTTGCCGCGCTCCTCTTTCTCGACCTGGACGATGACTTCCTGGCCTTCCTTGAGGACTTCCTTGATGTTCACCCGGCCTTCGGGAGCCTTGCTGAAGTATTCGCGGGAGATTTCCTTGAGCGGCAGAAAGCCGTGGCGGTCGGCGCCGAAGTCGACGAAGGCGGCTTCCAGGCTGGGTTCTACGCGGGTGATTCGGCCTTTGTAGATGTTGGCCTTCTTCTGCTCACGGGCGCCCGATTCGATGTCGAGGTCGTAGAGTTTCTGGCCATCTACCAGCGCGACACGCAACTCTTCGGGTTGAGTCGCGTTAATCAGCATTCTTTTCATGTAATACCGTTCGGTTTCCGGGCTGCCGGAAACGGCGTTCGGCACACACGACTCTCGCGGTCGGTGTCAGGTGCGCGTCAACAGCGGCTTACCGCTGTAGTGTCAAGCGATGCCAGGCCAGCGGGGCCGGGTTCGCGACGACGTCTCCTGCTTCTGTCGTAACAAAAGCACTTTGTCAGGAGGAGGAATCAATCATCGACAGCGGACGAGATGAAGCGTCTTGAATAAAGCCTGAAGCTACGCAGTCCGATGATTGTGCATCTCCACCCTACACGTATCCCTTGAAAATCGGGTGCCGCTCGCAGAATCCGCAGCAGGTTTTCATTTATCGCGATGCTCCTACGGGGCAGCGCGTATGGGCTCAAGGCTGGGTTTCGAGCTACTCGCGACAATACGGCGGGTAGCTTCGTCGGACGGCCTCACGTCCTGGCATGGGTTGCTAGCGGCGGTGGACGAACGATTCAGCGGGTGTCCACCAGGCCAGGCCGCTTTTGGCGGCGTTCGGGACTATAGCAGTAATCATTAAGTGCTTCAATTCCATGAAAAATTGCTATCATTGCGGGATGACGACTCCCGCCCAACCGACCACCGGCGTTCAACTGCTGGAGGTCTCGCCGGAATTTGCCGGCCAACGTATAGACAACTTTCTTCGCACTCAGCTCAAGGGCGTTCCCAAAACCCTGATTTACCGCATTCTCCGCAAGGGCGAGGTGCGTGTGAACAAGGGGCGGATCAAGCCCGAATACAAGCTGCAGGCCGGGGATGTCGTGCGCGTGCCGCCGCTGCGCCTCGCTGAGCGGGACGAGCCCGCGCCTTTGGCGCTGGGTTTGCTCGAGCGTCTTGAAAAAGCGATCGTCTACGAAGACAAGGCCCTGATCGTGCTTAACAAGCCGGCCGGCATTGCCGTGCACGGCGGTAGTGGGTTGAACTACGGCGTGATCGAGGCATTCCGCCAGTTGCGTCCCGACGCCAAGGATATCGAGCTGGTGCATCGCCTGGATCGCGACACCTCTGGCCTGCTGATGATCGCCAAGAAGCGCAGCATGCTACGCCACCTGCACGAAGCGCTGCGCGGCGACGGCGTCGATAAGCGGTACATGGCACTGGTGCGTGGCAACTGGCCGGCGGCGAAGAAGAAGGTCAGCGCGCCATTGCTGAAGAACAACCTGCGCTCCGGCGAGCGCATGGTCGAGGTCAATCCCGAGGGGAAGGAGGCGCTCACGGTGTTTCGTGTGCTGCGTCGTTTTGGCGAATTTGCCACCCTCGTCGAGGCTAGTCCGATCACCGGTCGCACTCACCAGATTCGCGTTCATGCCAAGCATGCGGGGCACTCGATCGCCGGCGACAGCAAGTACGGCGACGAGGACTTCACCCGCGAGATCCGCGAGCTGGGTGGCAAGCGACTGTTCCTGCACGCCTATGCGCTGAGCGTGCCGCTTCCGGAGGGCGGCGAGTTGAAGGTCGAGGCCGAGGTGGATGAGGTCTGGGAGCGCACCCTGGAGCGTCTGGGTGCCTGATTACGAGCTGCTGATCTTTGACTGGGACGGCACCTTGTGCGATTCCATCGGTCGTATCGTCGATTCGATGCGCGCGGCGGCCAGCCTACAAGGGTTGGGCGAGCGCAGCGACGAGGCGATCAAGGGCATCATCGGGCTCGGCCTTCCGGAGGCTATTGCGACGCTTTATCCGGAGCTGGTCGAGGTCGGCCGGGTGGAAGTGTTCCGGCAGCGTTACGCCGAGTGCTACATGGCGCTGGATGTGCGTCCGTCGCCGTTGTTTTCCGGGGTGGTCGAGTGTCTGGAGGCGTTCCGTCGGCGTGGGCTGCGCATGGCGGTCGCCACCGGCAAGAGCCGCCGCGGGCTGGATCGGGTACTGGCGGGGCATGGTTGGCTGGATTACTTCGAGGTCACTCGCTGCGCCGATGAGACGGCCAGCAAGCCTGATCCGCTGATGCTCAACGAGATCCTTGCCCATTGCGGCGTGCCGCCGGAAAAGGCGCTGATGATCGGCGATTCCTCTTTCGACCTGGACATGGCGCGCCGCGCAGGCATCGATTCGGTGGCGGTCGGCTACGGTGCGCAGTCGCTGAACGAGCTGCTCGCGTTTGCGCCAAGGCTCGCCATCAACGAATTTTCCGAACTGCGCCGCTGGTTCGACGGCGTCGCGAATGGCTCACTGATCGAGGAGTACGAGAATGTCGGATGATTGGAAGGCGTCGGCTTCCACGGGTGACGAAAAGAGCTGGAGGCTGCTGGAGAAGGCGCTGCTTGCCAGTGTCCAGGAGCAGCGCCGTTCGCGCCGCTGGGGCATCTTCTTCAAGCTGCTGACCTTCGTCTACCTGTTCGGCATGCTGGTGCTGTTTTCGCCGATGCTCAACTTGCGCAAGGCAGGATCGTCCAGCGGCAGCTACACCGCGGTGGTCGATGTGCGCGGGATGATCGCTGACAAGGAGGCGGCCAGCGCAGACAACATCATCGGCAGCCTGCGCGCCGCCTTCGAGGATGAAAGCACCAAGGGCGTGATCCTGCGCATCAATAGCCCGGGCGGCAGCCCGGTGCAGTCCGGGTATATCTATGACGAAATCCGCCGGCTGCGTGCCGAGAAGCCGGCGATCAAGGTCTATGCGGTCATTTCCGATCTGGGCGCCTCCGGTGCCTATTACATCGCGAGTGCGGCCGATGAGATCTATGCCGACAAATCCAGCCTGGTAGGCTCCATCGGCGTCACCGCCGCAGGATTCGGCTTCGTCGGAACCATGGAAAAGCTGGGTGTGGATCGTCGCGTCTATACCTCCGGCGAGCACAAGGCGTTCCTTGACCCCTTCCAGCCGCCCAAGGCGGACGAGGCCCAGTTCTGGCAGGGCGTCTTGCAGACCACCCACCGCCAGTTCATCGACAGCGTGAAGAAGGGGCGTGGCGATCGCTTGAAGGACAAAGATCACCCGGAACTGTTTTCCGGTCTGATCTGGTCGGGAGAGCAGGCGCTGCAGTTGGGCCTGGTCGATGGTCTTGGCAGCACCAGCTACGTTGCGCGCGAAGTCATCGGCGAGAAGGAAATCAAGGATTACACCGTTGAAGAAACGCCTTTCGACCGCTTCGCCAAGAAGATCGGTGCCAGCGTCGCTGACAATCTGGCGATGTGGATGGGCTTCCAGGGGCCGTCGCTGCGCTGATCGCGGCTTATTATAAGGAAGGCGTGTGGATTTACGGAATCCGTACGCCTTCGGCCAGCAGCATGTCCACCAGGCGAATCAGCGGCAGGCCGACCAGGCTTGTCGCATCGCAGCCTTCGGTAGCGCGAAACAGGCTGACGCCCAATCCCTCCGATTTGAAGCTGCCGGCACAGTCGAAGGGTTTTTCGGCTTCCAGGTAGCGCTCGATCTGCTCGTCGTCGAGCTCGCGAAAGTGCACGGTGAAGGGTACGCAGTCCACCTGGCAGTCGTCGGTGGCGGTGTTGAGCAGTGCCACCCCGGTGAGAAACACCACGCTGTTGCCGCTGGCGCCACGTAATTGCGCCTGCGCGCGGGCGATGTTCATGGGTTTGCCGAGAATCTGTCCGTCCAGTACGGCCACTTGGTCGGAGCCGATGATAAGGTGCTGTGGGTGCAGGTGGGCGAGGGCGCGGGCTTTTTCCTCGGCAAGGCGCAATACCAAGGCTTCGCCTTCTTCGTTCGGTAGCCGCGTTTCGTCGATCGCCGGCGCGGACCAGCTGAATGGCAAGCGCAGGCGCTCGAGCAATTCGCGGCGGTAGGCGGAGCTGGATGCGAGAACCAAGGGCAGCATATTTTTCTCCTGTTGTCGCCGGGATTCTAGCGATCGCATCGTATAGCGGACAGGGCGGAATTTCTTTGACAGCGACGACCTACATCCCTAGAATCTCGCGCCTATGTTGAATGGGCCGATTCCACCTCAGGTTGATCCACGCAAGCTCGCAGACCGCGGTACTACCCTCGAGGGTGATCTGCAGCAGGCAAGCTTGCCGCGTCTGAGCGCTCAACTCGCCGACGATGCCGGCAACGTGCACGTCAAATTGATGTTCGAGCGTGACGAGCGACGCGCTGCGTTCATTCGCAGCGAGTTCAGCGCCGAGGTAAAGATGATCTGCCAGCGTTGTCTGGAGATCGCCGCTCTGCCGATCCATGGCGAATATGTTTACGCCGTGGTCAAGGAAGGGGCTTCCGACCAGTCTGTGCCGAAAGGCTATGACGCGCTGGAAGTGGGGGAGGAGCCCCTGGATCTGCTGACGCTGGTTGAGGATGAGCTGCTGCTCGCCTTGCCTATCGTTCCGGTCCATGAAGATTGCCAGCCGCCGGCGGGGCTCGATGAGCCTGAACCGAGCGAGGACGAGGTTTCGCGGTCCAACCCGTTCAGCGTACTGGCCCAGTTGAAGCGTGACCCAAACGTTTAGGAGTTAAATCAGTATGGCTGTTCAGCAGAACAAAAAATCCCGTTCCGCCCGTGACATGCGTCGTTCGCATGACGGTCTCGAGTCGAACGCCCTGTCCGTGGAAAAGACCACCGGTGAAGTTCACCTGCGTCACCACGTTTCCCCGGAAGGTGTGTACCGCGGTCGCAAAGTGATCGACAAGGGCGCCGACGAGTAATCTTGTCCGCTCCGATCATCGCGATTGATGCAATGGGTGGGGACTTCGGTCCCCGCTTCATTGTTCCAGCCAGCATCGCCTGCCTGGCTGAATCCCCCTCGCTGCACGTGGTCCTCGTCGGCCAGACCGCTCTCCTCGAAGAAATTATCGCACGCCATCCTGGTGTCGATCGCTCGCGCCTGCACGTAAAGCATGCCGGCGAAGTGGTAGGTACCAACGAGCGGCCGTCCCAGGCATTGCGTGGCAAGCCCGACTCCTCGATGCGCGTCGCGCTGGAGTTGGTGCGCGACGGATACGCCCAAGCCTGCGTCAGCGCCGGCAATACCGGTGCGCTGATGGCGCTGTCGCGGCACCTCTTGAAGACCCTGCCGGGCATCGATCGTCCGGCGATGGTCACCGCCATTCCTACTCGCACGGGAAGTTGTCATCTGCTCGATCTAGGAGCGAATGTCGATTGTTCAGCCGAGCACCTCCATCAGTTCGCCGTGATGGGCGTCGTCGCCGCCGAGGCGCTGGGTACTCCGCATCCGCGTGTTGCACTGCTCAACATCGGTACCGAAGAAATAAAGGGCAACCAGCAGGTCAAGCTGGCCGCCAGCCTGTTGCAGAAGGAAGAGGGGCTCAACTTCATCGGTTACGTCGAGGGTGACGGCCTCTATCGTGGCGAGGCCGACGTCGTGGTGTGCGACGGTTTCGTCGGCAATATCCTGCTTAAATCCAGCGAGGGCCTGGTTTCGCTCGTGTCGTCGCGGCTCGAAGCGCTGTTCAGATCGGGCTTCACCTCACGGCTGGTGGGGGTTCTCGCCTTGCCGGTCCTGCGTCGGCTGCAGGCCGAGCTGGCGCCCGCCCGGCACAATGGCGCGAGCTTCCTCGGGTTGCAGGGGATCGTGGTGAAAAGTCACGGCTCCGCCGGGCAGGAAGGTTTTCAAAGCGCTATCCGTCGCGCGGTGGTGGAGGTGCGGGAGAACCTGCCCAGGCGCCTGCACGGGCGCCTTGAGGATCTGTTGCTGTAGGATGTGTGACCGTTTCCGATCCTCTGGCATCCAAAGATGATTCGCGACGCCGGCAAGCGGACTGCATGTCGGGCGTTTTTCCGATAAGAGATTCCAAAAGGGCCCGTTGCAATGTCCGCACCCCTCGCATTCGTATTTCCCGGTCAAGGCTCTCAGTCGCTCGGCATGCTGGCTGAGCACGGCGCACAGCCGGGAACCGTACAGCAGACTTTCGCCGAAGCGTCCGATGCGCTCGGCTACGACCTCTGGGCGTTGATCCAGCAGGGGCCAGTGGAGCGTCTCAACGAAACCGACAAGACCCAGCCGGCAATTCTCGCGGCATCGATCGCGCTCTGGCGCTTGTGGCTGGCCGAAGGCGGCGCTACGCCCGCCTTCGTTGCCGGGCATAGCCTGGGTGAGTATTCCGCCCTGGTGGCTGCCGGTAGCCTGCCATTCGCCGCAGCGGTGAAGCTGGTCGAGCGTCGCGGGCAATTGATGCAGCAGGCTGTGCCGGCTGGCCAGGGGGGCATGGCGGCGATCATTGGTCTCGAAGACGCCGACGTTCTGGCTGCCTGTGCCGAGGCGGCCCAGGGCGAAGTGGTCAGCGCGGTGAATTTCAATGCCCCCGGCCAGGTCGTGATCGCGGGCGGTGCGGCTGCCGTGGCGCGTGCCATGGAAGCCTGCAAGGCTCGTGGCGCCAAGCGCGCGCTGCCGCTGCCGGTGAGTGTGCCGTCGCACTGCGAACTGATGCGGCCGGCTGCCGAGCGCTTTGCCGAGTCGGTTCAGGCGATTGCCTGGCAGGCGCCGAGCATTCCGCTGGTGCAGAACGTCAGCGCCGCGGTCGTGGCCGATCTGGACACCCTTCAGCGCGACCTGCTGGCGCAGCTGTACAGCCCGGTTCGCTGGGTCGAGTCGATCGTTCGCCTGAGTGAGCAGGGTGTAACCGATCTGGTCGAGTGCGGTCCCGGCAAGGTGTTGAGTGGCCTGAACAAGCGCTGCGTGAAAGACGTTCGCACGCATAACCTGGATACCCCCGAAGCCTTCGCCGCGACACGTGCGGCGCTGGCCTGAGCATGGAGACGAGTATGAGTTTGCAAGGTAAGGTGGCGCTGGTGACCGGCGCGAGTCGTGGTATCGGCCAGGCCATCGCCCTCGAATTGGGGCGCCAGGGTGCCATCGTCATCGGCACAGCCACGTCCCCCGCGGGCGCCGAGCGCATTGCCGAAACGCTCAAGCAGAACGGTATCGAAGGTGCCGGTCTGGTACTCGACGTGACCGATAGCGAGTCGGTGTCGAGCACCCTGGAGCACATCCAGCAGCATCTTGGCCAACCATCGATCCTCGTCAATAACGCAGGGATCACGCGTGATAATCTGATGTTGCGCATGAAAGACGATGAGTGGTTCGAGGTCATCGATACCAACCTCAACAGCCTTTTTCGCTTGTCCAAGGCCGTTCTGCGCGGTATGACCAAGGCGCGTTGGGGCCGTATCATCAACATCGGCTCGGTCGTCGGCGCCATGGGCAACGGCGGCCAGGCCAACTATGCCGCAGCCAAGGCCGGTCTTGAGGGGTTCGGCCGTGCGCTGGCGCGTGAAGTCGGCTCGCGGGCGATCACCGTCAATGCGGTAGCGCCTGGTTTCATCGACACCGACATGACCCGTGAACTGCCGGAAGCGCAACGTGATGCGTTGCTTGGGCAGATTCCGCTGGGCCGCCTGGGGCAGGCTGAGGAAATCGCCAAGGTCGTGGCGTTCCTTGCGTCGGATGGCGCGTCCTATGTCACCGGTGCGACCATTCCGGTCAACGGCGGCATGTACATGAGCTAATGTGACGGAATCCTTAGAGAATCTGTCACAGGAACGGTCTAGAATCCGCTCCCAATTATCGCTGGTAGAGTAGGCGGCGTCGTGCGACTCAGGGAAGGTCGGTGGCGTTCAGCTTGAAATGCGGAAAACCCTTTCTATACACTTACCCGCAGCCCAGCTGCCGGGACTTGTCCACTAGGAGTGAAAACAAAACATGAGCACCATCGAAGAACGCGTCAAGAAAATCGTCGCTGAGCAACTCGGCGTCAAAGAAGAGGAAGTTACCAACAGTGCTTCCTTCGTCGAAGACCTGGGCGCCGACTCTCTTGACACCGTCGAGCTGGTGATGGCTCTGGAAGAGGAATTCGAGACCGAGATCCCGGACGAGCAAGCTGAGAAGATCACCACTGTTCAGGAAGCCATCGATTACATCAACGCGCACGCGCAGTGATTTCGTAATCGTCGACTTTCCGACTGGGAAAAGCCGCACTGCCTTTCGGGGCGTGCGGCTTTTCTTTAAGCGCCATTCCAGGGCGCACGATAAGAAGAGGATATAGCAGTGTCGCGCAGACGCGTCGTGGTCACCGGTGTGGGTATGTTGTCACCGCTGGGGACCGATGTGCCGAGCAGCTGGGAGGGAATTCTCGCCGGCCGCAGTGGCATCGCTCCCATCGAGCACATGGACCTTTCCGCCTACAGCACCCGTTTCGGGGGCTCGGTGAGGAATTTCAACGTCGAGGAATATCTCTCGGCCAAGGAAGCCCGCAAGATCGACCTGTTCATCCAGTACGGACTGGCTGCCAGCTTCCAGGCGGTTCGCGATTCCGGGCTGGAGGTCACCGATGCCAATCGTGAACGCATCGGCGTGGCCATGGGCTCCGGTATCGGCGGCCTGACCAACATCGAGAACAACTGCAAATCGCTGATCGAGCAGGGGCCGCGGCGCATTTCGCCGTTCTTCGTACCCGGTTCGATCATCAACATGGTGTCCGGATTCCTGTCCATCCATCTGGGTATTCAGGGGCCGAACTACGCCATCGCCACCGCTTGTACCACCGGTACCCATTGCATAGGCATGGCCGCGCGGAACATCGCCTATGGCGAAGCCGACGTGATGATCGCCGGCGGCTCGGAGATGGCCGCCAGCGGCCTGGGCATCGGCGGGTTCGCCGCCGCGCGGGCGCTGTCCACGCGCAATGACGATCCGCAGCGCGCCAGCCGTCCCTGGGACAAGGGGCGGGACGGCTTCGTGCTGTCCGACGGTGCCGGCGCGCTGGTGCTGGAAGAGCTCGAGCACGCCAAGGCGCGCGGCGCGACCATCTATGCCGAGCTGGTCGGCTTCGGCATGAGCGGCGACGCGTACCATATGACGTCGCCGCCCGACGACGGCGCCGGAGCGGCCCGCTGCATGCGCAATGCGCTGCGCGACGCTTCGCTGAATCCGGAGCAGGTGCAGTACATCAACGCCCACGGCACCTCCACGCCGGCTGGCGATCTCGCCGAGGCGATGGCGATCAAGAGCGTCTTCGGCGATCACGCCTACGCGCTGTCGGTCAGTTCGACCAAATCCATGACCGGTCACCTGCTCGGTGCGGCGGGCGCGGTCGAGGCGATCTTCAGCGTGCTGGCGATCCGTGATCAGGTCGCGCCGCCGACCATCAACCTGGACGAACCGGACGAGGGCTGCGACCTCGATTTCGTGGCGAACCAGGCCAAGGCCCGGCCGATCGACGTGGTACTGACCAACTCCTTTGGTTTCGGCGGCACCAACGGCTCGCTGGTGTTCAGCCGGTTCGCCGACTGATGCTGCGCTGGGTCGACGGTCGACCCAGCGAGACGCTGTCCAGCCTGGATCGCGGCCTCGCCTACGGCGATGGTTTGTTCGAGACCATCGCCGTGCGCAGCGCCCGCCCACGTCTGCTCGAACATCATCTGGCGCGGCTGGCCGACGGTTGCCGGCGGCTGTCCATCCCCCTCGATCATGCGTTGCTGCGCGCCGAGCTGTTGGCCTTCGCCACGCAGTTGGGCGAGGGCGTTGCGAAGCTGGTCGTCACCCGTGGCGACGGTGCCCGCGGTTATTCGCCACCCGCCGATGCCGTGCCGCGCCGGCTAATCTTCGGCAGCCCCTGGCCATCCTATGCGCCAGCCAATGTCACTCAGGGCGTCGAACTGTTTGCCTGCCGCACGCGTCTCGCCGAACAGCCGCTGCTGGCTGGTATGAAACACCTGAACCGGCTCGAGCAGGTCGTTGCCCGTAGCGAGTGGCAGGCGTCGCGCTATGCCGAAGGGTTGATGCGGGATCTGTCCGGGCGGGTGGTGGAGGGGGTCTTCAGCAACCTGTTCCTGGTGCGCGAGGGTCGATTGATCACCGCCGAGCTGAGCCGCTGCGGTGTCGCCGGGGTGATGCGCGCCTGGTTGCTGGAACAGGCAGCGGCGGAGCAGATCGCGGTCGAGGTCCGTGATGTCGATTACGGCGAACTGCTCGCTGCTGACGAAGTGTTTCTCTGCAACAGCCTGTACGGAATCTGGCCCGTGTGCCGTCTGGAGGGACATGTCTGGCCCGTTGGAGCGCTCACCCGTAAACTGCAGGGCATCCTCCGCACGCTTCTGGATTTCTGATTCGTGATACGCAAATTGTTGATTCTGCTCGAGGTTGGCGTATTGCTCGGCGGTCTCGCGCTGGGCTTCTGCGCCTGGCAGCAGCGCGAGGCGCTGCAGCAGCCGCTGGCTATCGCCGAGGAGCGCTTGCTCGACGTGCCCAGCGGCGCTACGCCAGGAGGCCTGCTGGGTCAGCTGGAGAGCGAATCGGTGTTGCGCGGTTCTGTCTGGCTTCGCCTCTATTGGCGTTTCAACCTTTCCGGGCAAAGCCTGCACAGCGGCGAGTACCGTCTCACCCCGGGCATGAGCGCTGCCGATCTGCTCGGCCTGTGGCAGCGCGGTGAGGTTGTGCAGTACAGCCTGACGCTGGTGGAGGGCTGGAATTTCCATCAGGTGCGCCAGGCACTGGAAAAGCAGCCCAAGCTCGAGCAGACCCTCGCCGGCGTGGATGACCGCGAGCTGATGGCGCGCCTGGGCGAATCCGGCGCACATCCTGAAGGGCGCTTCTTCCCGGACACCTATCGCTACGTGCGTGGCACCCGGGACATCGACCTGCTGAAGCGGGCCAGGCAGCGCCTGCAACAGGTGCTCGACGAGGAATGGGCGCAGCGCGCCGAAGGCTTGCCGTACGCCGATGCCTACCAAGCGCTGATCATGGCTTCGCTGGTGGAGAAGGAAACCGGCGTGCCGTCCGAGCGCGGGCAGATCGCCGGCGTGTTCATCCGCCGCCTGGGTCTTGGCATGTTGCTGCAGACCGATCCGACGGTGATCTACGGCCTGGGTGAGCGCTACAACGGCAAGCTGACGCGCGCCCACCTGCGCGAGGCAAACCCCTACAACACCTACATAGTCACCGGGTTGCCGCCGACGCCGATCTCCCTGGTCGGCCGCGAGGCGATCCATGCCGCGCTGCACCCGGAGCCCGGTACCAGCCTGTACTTTGTCGCGCGGGGCGATGGCAGCCACCTGTTCTCCGATGACCTGGAGTCGCACAACCGCGCGGTGCGCGAGTACCAGCTCAAGCGCCGCGCCGACTACCGTTCCAGCCCGGCGCCAATTCCCGTTCCCCCGCAATCCCAGCAGAAGGAAGCCCCGTGAGCGGCCTGTTCGTCACCCTGGAAGGCCCGGAAGGCGCCGGCAAGAGCACAAATCGCGAGTATCTTGCCGAGCGCCTGCGGGCGAACGGCGTTGAGGTGCTGCTGACCCGCGAGCCGGGCGGCACGCCGCTGGCCGAGCGTATTCGCGAGTTGTTGCTGGCACCCAGCGACGAGCGCATGGCGGCCGATACCGAGCTGCTGCTGGTGTTCGCCGCGCGCGCGCAGCATCTGGCCGAGGTCATCCGCCCGGCGCTGGCGCGGGGTTGTGTGGTGCTCTGCGATCGATTCACGGATGCCACCTACGCCTACCAGGGCGGCGGTCGCGGCCTGTCCACGACGCGCATCGCCGAGCTGGAGGCGTTCGTCCAGGGCGACTTGCGCCCGCAACTGACGCTGATCTTCGACCTGCCGGTGGAGATCGGCCTGTCGCGCGCCGCCGCGCGCGGCCGGCTCGATCGCTTCGAGCAGGAAGGCCGTGGTTTCTTCGAGGCGGTGCGCCAGGCCTACCTCGCACGTGCCGCCGCTGCGCCGGCACGCTACCGCATCGTCGATGCGGCGCAGCCACTGGAGGCCGTGCAGCGGGCGCTCGACGTGCTGCTGCCCGAATTGCTGGAGTCCGCCCGTGGCTGAAGCCTTCCCCTGGCAGGCCGCGCTGTGGCAACAGATGGCCACGCGCAGCCAGCATGCGCACGCCTATCTGCTGCACGGCCCGACCGGAATCGGCAAGCGTGCCTTCGCCGAGCGGTTGATGGCGCGGCTGCTCTGTCTGCAACCGCAGAGCGCCGATGCCTGTGGTCAGTGCAAGGCCTGCCACCTGCTGGCGGCGGGCACCCACCCGGACAATTTCGTGCTGGAGCCCGAGGAGGCCGACAAGCCGATCAAGGTCGACCAGGTGCGCGAGCTGGTGTCCTTCGTGGTGCAGACGGCGCAACTCGGTGGGCGCAAGGTGATCCTCGTCGAACCCGTCGAGGCGATGAACCTCAACGCCGCCAATGCACTGCTCAAGAGCCTCGAGGAACCCTCGGGGAACACCGTGCTGCTGCTGATCAGTCATCAGCCCAGCCGCCTGTTGCCCACGGTCAGGAGTCGCTGCGTGCAGCAGGCCTGCCCGCTGCCGACGGCCGAGCAGAGCCTGGCCTGGCTCTCCGTCAACCTCCCGGAAGCAACGCCGGAGATGCTCGCCGAGTTGCTCGAGCTGGCCGGCGGCTCGCCGCTGGCGGCCAAGCGGCTACACGCGCAGGGGGTGCTCGAACTGCGCGCGCAGGTCGTCGACGGGGTGAAGAAACTGCTCAAACAGCAGCAGGGCGCCAGCCAACTGGCCGAAGGCTGGAACGCCGTGCCGTTGCAGCTGCTGTTCGACTGGTTTCATCAGTGGGCGCAGCTGATGCTGCGTTATCAACTGACCCGTGATGAAGACGGGCTGGGGCCAGCGGACATGCGCAAGGTCGTTCAGTATCTGGCGGACAAAACTCCACAGGGCAAGCTGTTGTCGATGCAGGATTGGCTGTTGGCGCAGCGGCAGAAGGTTCTCGGCAAAGCCAACTTGAACCGTGTTTTGCTTCTCGAGGCGCTCCTCGTGCAGTGGGCAAGCCTGCCTGGGCCGGGCTAGAATCGCGTCAACTACCGCATTGGGATACCGCATGAGCCTGCCACCGAACCTGGGTCCGCGTAACGGAATCCTGTCCCTGACCATCAAGGACAAATCCGTGCTGTATGCTGCCTACATGCCCTTCATCCGGAACGGCGGTCTGTTCATCCCCACCAACAAGAGCTACAAGCTCGGTGACGAAGTATTCATGCTGCTGAACCTGATGGACGAGCCGGAGAAGATTCCGGTGGCCGGCAAGGTGATCTGGATCACGCCGAAGGGGGCCCAGGGCAACCGCGCAGCGGGTGTGGGCGTGCAGTTCAACGAAGGCGACAACACCGCCCGCAACAAGATCGAGACCTACCTCGCCGGCGCGTTGAAATCCGACCGCCCGACCCACACGATGTAACGCAACTCCACCCTGGCGTCAGCCCTACATTCATTTTCCTCGTAGATTTGCCATGCTCGTCGATTCCCACTGCCACCTGGATCGCCTCGATCTGGCTGCCCACGACGGCTCCCTCGACGCCGCGCTGGACGCGGCGCGCGCTTGCGGCGTAGGGCATTTCCTCTGCATAGGCGTGAGCGCGGACAACGCCGCGGCCGTGAAGGCGCTGGCCGAGCGTTATGCCGATGTGCACTGTTCGGTTGGTGTGCATCCGCTGGATCTTCAGCCCGGTGCCGCGCCGGCTCTCGAGTGGTTGCTGGCCGAGCTTGAGCATCCGCGCGTCGCCGCCATCGGCGAAACCGGGCTGGACTATCACTACGAGCCTGAGGCGGCCAGCCTGCAACAGCAGGCATTCCGTCTGCACCTGCAGGCGGCGCAGATCACGGGCAAGCCTGTCATCGTGCATACCCGCGAAGCACGTGCGGACACCCTCGAGCTGCTGCGCGAGGCGGCGCTACCCCAGGCCGGCGTACTGCACTGCTTCACCGAAGACTGGGAAATGGCCAAGGCGGCGCTGGATATCGGCTTCTACATTTCGCTGTCGGGCATCGTCACCTTCCGCAATGCCGACGCTCTGCGCGAAGTGGCGCGGCAGGTGCCGGCGGATCGCCTGCTGGTGGAGACCGATTCGCCGTACCTCGCGCCGATTCCCCATCGCGGCAAACCCAACCTGCCGCAATACGTGCGTGAAGTGGCGGAGTTCCTCGCCGAGCTGCGCGGAGTGAGCTTCGACACGCTGGCCGAGCAGACCACGGCCAACTTCAAGCGGCTGTTTCCGCTCGCGCAGTTCTAACCGGCAGGCAAAAAAAACCCGGGTTCTGGGGGCGAATCCGGGTCAAGACCATTTAGGAGTTGCATCAGGACGCGCGGTCCGCGGCGCCTGGCCGTTCGACGTTCGGGGGAAAACGCCGCATCCGGTGAATGGATTATCGACCAGGCCGGCGGCGCGTCCAGCGAATGCTGGTCGTTTTTTAAACAGATTTGGAATACCGGCGCGGTTGCTGAGCACTCACCCCTCTACTCTCTGGCGCAGCACCGTCAGGGTCTCCTCGATTACCCGCGTTTCGGTGTAGAAATGCGGCGACAGACGGATACCGGCGCCTCGCTGGGCGCACACCACTTGATGCTGCTTCAGATGGGTGAACAGGGTGGTGTTGTCGTATCCACTGAGGCTGAAGGTCAGGATGCCGGCGCGGCGAGCCGGGTTCAGCGGGCTGTGCAGGCGGATGCCGGGAATTGCCTGCAGCCCTTCCTGCAGACATTGCACGCGGTCTTCCAGCGCCTTGCCCACCGCGTCCATGCCGATCTCTTCGAGTAGCGAAAGGCTGGCTTCCAGGCCCATGGCGCCAAGCATGTTCGGGCTGCCGCATTCGAAGCGGCGTGCGCTGCGTGCCGGTTCCCAGTCGATGCGGTCGTAGTCGCCGACGTGCTCCAGCATGTGCCAGCCGTATTCGTGGAGCTTCAGCTGATCGCGCAGATCGCGACGGCAATAGAATACGCCGAGGCCTTCCGGTCCGAGCATCCACTTGTGTCCGTCGGCCATGGCGAAGGCGCAGTGGCTGGCCTGCACGTCGAAGGGCAGGGCGCCCAGTTGCTGGATGGCGTCCACGCATAGAAGCACGCCGTTCTGCTTGCAGCCCTGGCCCAGGCGCGGCAGGTCCAGGCGCAGTCCGCTGGCGTATTGCACCGCGCTGATGGCCATCAATCGCGTCCGTGGTCCGCAGGCGGCGAGCAGCGCCGCTTCGGGGTCCTTGCCGGCCAACCTGACCTGGACCACCTCGACACCCTGCGGCTTGAGCGCCTCCCAGACGACGCGGTTGGACGGAAATTCCTCGTCGCTGATGACCACCTGATCGCCGCTGTGCCAGTCTAGACCGAAGGCCACGAACGACAGCGCCTCGGAGGTGTTCTTCACCAGCGCGATGTCCGCGATGCCGGGCGCGTTGAGCAGGCGTCGCAGGCGTTCGCGCAGGCGGTGTTCCACTTCCAGCCACTGCGGGTAGTCACGCGCACCGAACGTGGCGTTCTGTTCGGCGAACGCGCTTATCGCCAGGCTCGTGCGTTTCGGCCAGGGTGCGACCGCGGCGTGATTCAGGTAACGCAGGCCGGTAGCCTGCGGGAACTCGTCTTGAAAGGCATACATGATGGATGTTCCGTGCAATTTGCGGCGGGTTGGGCATAATATCCCGCTTCGATTTCACCTTAGTCTTCCTATGCAGAAAGAACCCCGTAAGGTCCGAGAATTCCGCCGCCGTGAGCAAGAGATCCTCGACACCGCGCTCAAGCTCTTCCTTGAGCAAGGTGAAGACAGCGTCACCGTCGAGATGATCGCCGACGCAGTCGGTATCGGCAAAGGCACGATCTACAAGCACTTCAAGTCGAAGGCGGAGATTTATCTGCGCTTGATGCTCGACTATGAGCGCGACCTCAACGAGCTGTTCCACTCGGACACGCTCGACAAGGACAAGGAAGCGCTGTCGCGTGCCTATTTCGAGTTCCGCATGCGCGATCCACAGCGCTACAGGCTGTTCGACCGGCTCGAGGAGAAGGTCGTCAAGGGCAACCAGGTGCCGGAAATGATCGAGGGGCTGCATAAGATCCGCGCCTCCAACTTCCAGCGCCTAACCCGCCTGATCGAAGGCCGTATCGCCGAGGGCAAGCTGGAGAACGTGCCGCCGTACTTCCACTATTGCGCCGCCTGGGCTCTGGTGCACGGCGCCGTCGCGCTCTACCACTCGCCGTTCTGGAGCAATGTGCTGGAGGATCAGGAAGGCTTCTTCCAGTTCCTCATGGACATCGGCGTGCGCATGGGCAACAAGCGCAAGCGCGACGGCGAAACCCCGGCCGCCTGAAGAGTCGGACGGCTCCGGCGAGTGGCGTGGCCACTCGCCACTGAATTTCTCCATATGTGATGGGTCCGTTGTAGGGATGGCGCGGAAGCTGCATTGGCCGCCCATCCGCCGGTTTCCCGTCGCCGGCGCCAGGAGAAGATTCGATGCGACGCATGATCCCGTGGTTGGTGCTGCTTTGCCTGAGTGGCTGCATGAAAGTCAGCGACATGGCCGAAGGTACCCGCTATCAACTGGCCGACACCGGCATTCTCGATCACAGTGCCACCGAGCGGGCCAACAACCGGCGCCTGCAACCCGACTCCTTCATCTATATCGCCCAGGGCCATTTCATTCCGCCCGGCAGCGCCTACCCGAGACCGAACGTCGTCGCCGAAGAGGCCTTCAATGGTTTCGTCGAGTACTTCCCCATGGTCCGTCGCGCACGCGTCCCGCTCGGGCTGGACGAGGCGATGGCCGAGGCGCGCAGCTTCGGCGCGCATTACCTGCTGTACGCCCGCTTCGCCAGCGCCGACGACCGCATAGGCACCGCGGAGGAGTGGGAGGATCAGGAGGCGCTGGATCGCCTGGGCGTCGACCGCGGGGTGATCCAGCTGATGCTTGTCGAAACCAGCACCAATTTCCTGGTGGACACTGCACGCATCCGCAACCGGGGCGGTTTTCTGACATTTTACGATCAGCGACCGGAGGATTTGCTGGCGCCGCCGCTGCGCGACTACGCCCAGCGTCTGCTGGGTCTGAACACGAGGTGAACATGAGCGAATCAGGCAAGGCCAACGATCTTCTGGCGCAGATCCCCAAGGGGGAAAAGAAAGGCCTGCCGCCCGTGCATTTGTGGAACCCCGACTTCTGTGGCGACATCGACATGCGTATCGCTCGGGACGGCACCTGGTACTACCTGGGAACGCCGATTGGGCGAAAGCCGATGGTGAAGCTCTTCTCCACCATCATCCGCCGCGATGGCGACGATTATTTTTTGATCACGCCCGTGGAAAAGGTCGGCATCACGGTGGACGACGCGCCATTCGTGGCGTTGACGCTGCAGGTGGAAGGCGAGGGCGAGACGCAGGTGCTGCGCTTCATGACCAACGTCGATGATGAAATCGTGGCCGGTGAAGAGCATCCGATCCGGGTGATGCTCGACGAGGTCAGCGCGGAACCTGCGCCCTATCTGCGCGTGCGTGGCAACCTCGATGCGCTGATTCACCGCAACGTGTTCTACCAGATGGTCGAACTGGCGGTGCCGCGCGATCAGGACGGCGAGTGCTGGCTGGGTGTCTGGAGCAGCGGCGTTTTCTTCCCCATCGGACCGCTACCGGCTTGACGTCCGCGCCTTTCCGCACCCCACAAAAAAGGCCCCGAGGGGCCTTTTTCGTTACTCACATGTTGGGATAGTTCGGCCCGCCGGTGCCTTCGGGGGCGACCCAGGTGATGTTCTGCGCCGGGTCCTTGATATCGCAGGTCTTGCAGTGGACGCAGTTCTGCGCGTTGATCTGGAAGCGCTTCTCGCCATCTTCCTGAGTCACCACCTCATAGACGCCTGCCGGGCAGTAGCGCTGAGCCGGCTCGTCGTACAGCGGCAGGTTCTGGCCGATCGGGATGCTCGGGTCGGTCAGTTTCAGGTGGATCGGCTGATCCTCTTCATGGTTGGTGCTGGAGAGGAATACCGAGGAAAGCTTGTCGAAGCTGATCTTGCCGTCCGGTTTGGGGTAGCTGATCTTCTCGGCTTCCGAGGCTTTCTTCAGGCAGGTGTGATCCATGCGCGTGTCGTGCAGGGTCAACGGCAGCTTGCCACCCAGAAGGTTGTACTCGACGAAGCTGAACGCCGGGCCGAGCAGTGGGCCGAACTTGTGCATCGCAGGACCGAAGTTGCGGGTCTGGTACAGCTCCTCATGCAGCCAGCTGGCCTTGAAACCGTCCACATAGTTGTTCAGTTCGTCGGCCTCGCGACCGGCGGCCAGCGCTTCGGCGATCGCTTCCGCAGCGAGCATGCCGGACTTCATCGCGGTGTGGCTGCCCTTGATCTTGGCCGCGTTGAGCGTGCCGAGGTCGCAGCCGATCAGCGCGCCGCCGGGGAAGACCATCTTCGGCAGCGAGTTGTAGCCGCCCTTGACCAGCGCGCGTGCGCCGTAGGAAATGCGCTTGCCGCCTTCCAGGTATTGCTTGACCACCGGGTGGTGCTTGTAGCGCTGGAACTCGTCGAACGGCGATAGGTGCGGGTTGCTGTACGCGAGGTCGACAATCAGGCCGACGACGACTTGGTTGTTCTCCAGGTGATAGAGGAACGAGCCGCCCGGGTTTTCCTTGTTCAGCGGCCAGCCGGAGGTGTGTACCACCAAGCCTTGCTCATGCTTCGCCGGGTCGATTTCCCAGAGCTCCTTGATGCCGATGCCGTAGTGCTGCGGGTCGGCGTCCTTGGCCAGGTTGTAACGCTTGCCCAATTGCTTGCCGATGTGGCCGCGGCAGCCCTCGGCGAACAACGTGTACTTGCCGCGCAGCTCCATGCCGGGGGTGAACACGCCTTCTTTCGGGTGACCTTCGCGATCGACACCGAGATCGCCGGTGACGATGCCGCGGACGATGCCGCTCTCGTCGATCAGCGCTTCCTGGGCGGCGAAGCCCGGATAGATTTCTACGCCCAGGTTCTCCGCCTGCTGGGCCAGCCAGCGGCACAGGTTGCCGAGGGAAATGATGTAGTTGCCTTCGTTGTGCATCGGCTTGGGCACGAAGAAGTTCGGTACCTTGGTGGCTTTGTCTGCGCTATTCAGCAGATAGATGTCGTCGCGCTTCACCGGCGTGTTGAGCGGGGCGCCAAGCGCTTTCCAGTCGGGGAAAAGTTCGTTCAGGGCGCGCGGCTCGAACACGGCGCCCGAGAGAATGTGGGCGCCGACCTCGGAACCTTTCTCGACCACGCAGACGCTGATTTCCTGGCCCGCTTCGGCGGCCTTTTGCTTCAATCGACAGGCGGCGGACAGACCAGCAGGGCCGGCGCCTACGATGACGACGTCGAATTCCATGTATTCGCGTTCCACAGCTATCTCCTAATCAAGGCTCTTCGGTTTTATGATGGTGCCGGTCTTTCCCTGACCCGAGCTGCGCGCATTATATCCACACCCTCGCGCCGGTCCAATACAAACGTTTGTTTGAATCTGCGCAAAGCCTGATAGAATCGGCCTTGGCGCCTGCTTTGGGATCTTTTTCTCGTATTGACCCGATTGAGCGATGCGGTCAAGATACGAGCCATTTTGCGATTGACGTACAGTTCGAAGGTCGGTCCCGGCCGACATGCAATGCCCGTCAGGCCTGTCTGACAGGTTTCTTTTTCACCGGAGAACAACGAGGAATCCATGAAGGTTCTTGTAGCTGTCAAACGAGTGGTTGACTACAACGTCAAGGTCCGCGTCAAAGCGGACAACTCCGGCGTTGACCTTGCGAACGTGAAGATGTCGATGAACCCCTTCTGCGAAATTGCCGTGGAAGAAGCGGTTCGCCTGAAAGAGAAGGGCGTAGCCACCGAGATCGTGGTGGTCAGCATCGGCCCGAGCGCTGCACAGGAACAACTGCGCACCGCACTTGCACTGGGTGCCGACCGCGCGGTGCTGGTCGAGTCGAGCGACGAACTGACGTCGCTGGGCGTGGCCAAGCTGCTCAAGGCCGTGGTCGACAAGGAGCAGCCTCAACTGGTGATCCTCGGCAAGCAGTCGATCGACAGCGACAACAACCAGACCGGCCAGATGCTGGCAGCGCTGACCGGCTATGGTCAGGGCACCTTCGCCTCCAAGGTCGAAGTCTCCGGCGACAAGGTCAACGTCACCCGTGAGATCGATGACGGTCTGCAGACCGTCGCGTTGAACCTGCCGGCGATCGTCACCACCGACCTGCGCCTCAACGAGCCGCGTTACGCCTCGTTGCCGAACATCATGAAGGCCAAGAAGAAGCCGCTGGAAACCCTGACGCCCGACGCGCTGGGTGTATCCGTGGCCTCCACCAACAAGACCCTGAAAGTCGAGGCGCCGGCCGTACGCAGCGCCGGTATCAAGGTCAAGTCGGTGGCTGAACTGGTCGAAAAACTGAAGAACGAAGCGAAGGTAATCTAAATGACGATCCTGGTTATCGCTGACTACGTAACCGTCGGGCAGGTCAACACCGCCGTTGCGCCCTCGACCCTGAATACCGTTGCCGCCGCTGCCAAGATCGGTGGCGACATCCACGTGCTGGTCGCCGGCGACGGCGTCGCCGACGTAGCGGCTGCCGCCGCGAAAATCGCCGGTGTGAGCAAGGTGCTGGTTGCCGACAACGCGGCCTACGCGCATCAACTCCCCGAAAACGTCGCGCCGCTGGTCGTCGAACTCGCGAGTGGCTACAGCCACGTGCTGAGCGCCGCCACCGCCAACGGCAAGAACATCATGCCGCGCGTCGCCGCCAAGCTGGACGTCGACCAGATCTCCGAGATCGTGGCGGTCGAATCGGCCGACACCTTCAAGCGTCCGATCTATGCCGGTAACGCCATTGCCACCGTGCAATCGAACGCCTCGGTGAAGGTCATCACGGTGCGCGCTACCGGTTTCGACGCCGTCGCCGCCGAAGGCGGTTCGGCCAGCGTCGAGGCTGTCGGTGCCGCGCATGACGCGGGCGTCTCGTCCTTCGTCGGCGAAGAACTGGCCAAGTCCGATCGTCCGGAGCTTACCGCCGCAAAGATCGTCGTATCCGGCGGTCGCGGCATGCAGAACGGCGACAATTTCAGCCATCTGTACTCGCTAGCCGACAAGCTCGGCGCTGCGGTGGGTGCATCGCGCGCCGCGGTCGACGCCGGCTTCGTGCCGAACGACATGCAGGTCGGCCAGACCGGCAAGATCGTCGCGCCGCAGCTGTACATCGCCGTCGGCATCTCCGGTGCGATCCAGCACCTGGCCGGCATGAAGGACTCCAAGGTGATCGTCGCGATCAACAAGGACGAAGAGGCACCGATCTTCCAAGTGGCCGATTACGGCCTGGTGGCGGATCTGTTCGAGGCCGTACCTGAGCTGGAAAAGCAGCTCTGATCCGACGCTCGACATGAAGAAGCCCGCCTTACGGCGGGCCAGTGAGCTGGTCACCCCACACCCTGTCAGGGCTAGGCTTTGACAGGGTGTTTTATTTTTGCAGGCCATCATCATGAGTCCCAGGCGTCGGTAGGTATCGACCTGGGCAAGCACAGTGTCCGCCTGCAGGGGCAGGACGAGGCCGGACGCGGAGTTTTTCGCAAGAAGACGACACGCCGGCAGAGGATGCGAGTGCTGGGCAAGCTGCCGAGTTACATGATGATGGAGGCTTATGCAGGATCGCCCGGCAACTGTTCGGGCATGAGGTTGAGCTGATCTCGCCTCAGTTCGTGCGGTCTTCAAACGCAACAGGAAGGATTTCATCGGTGCCGAAGCGGCATCTCGGCCCAGCGCTTCGTGTCATCGAAGACCGAAGACCAGCGAACCTTGTCGGTATTGCACCGGATGCGCGTGCACGTTGGACGAGCACGAACTGCCGTCGCCTGGCCTCGCGGTTGAAGCACCTGCACGAACACTTCTGCTACCTGGACGAGCAGATCAGGGCCCCGGCAAGGAAATGGACAGTCAACTGCCGCTAGGATCTGGGCAGCCGCCTGAGCAACCCTGCGTGGATGCCGATCACGGCCAGCCCGCTGTTTGCCGAGATGGGCGATGGCAAGCAGTTGGCCGTCGTGATTTCGCGGCGTCGTGCCAGTCATTCGGAGTTCGAAGCGGAGCCAGGCGCTGCTGTCGCCTGAACGATCGAGGACATGAACGGCCCACGGCCTGGCGAAGAACTTGGCATAAAGAATCGGCCATCGAAGCCGCCGGGTTGTTCAGGGTCCAGGCTCGACTCTCATCGCAGCCCGGGGCGTGCCCCATAACGACGACGGATTTAGGCAAGCCGGCCAGTCATCGCTGATTAGAATTGCAGAAACGCGATGACCATATATTTTTATTTGACACGACATGTGCCCAGATCACCGAATTGTCATTATTTCCTGTTCATGGAACCGTGGATTTTGTACAACGACGGATAGCGTAACGGCGGACAGACGGTAGTTGTCCGGTTACGTCAGACCGTTTTCTGACTATCGGCCGAGATCCAGCATGGGCAGATACGCCTGGTTTACATCGTTGCTGTTGGGATTCGCTTTAGTTCCAAATTGGCTCATGGCCGCCGGCAAATGCGAGCGTCTGGTCGCCACCGGCAACCCCGAATATCCGCCCTATCTGTGGCGGGATCCGAAAAACCCCAAGCAATTGGTTGGTGCCAACGCCGATCTGCTCAAGTACATCGGCAAGGAGCTCGGAGTCACGATCGACGTGATCTACACCGGCCCCTGGTCACGTGCTCAGGATGAAGTGCGTACGGGGCGCGTCGATCTTCTCGCGGGCGCCTTCCTGACCTCGGCGCGGCTGGACACCATGGACTACATCCATCCGGCCATTTACGAGACCCCCAGCGTGGTCTGGATTCGCAAGGGCGAGACGTTCCCCTATAGCGCCTGGGACGATCTGCGTGGCCACAGCGGACGAACCCTGGTGAACAACAGCTTCGGCCAGGCGTTCGATACCTTCGCCGAAGAAAACCTGCAGCTGGAAGCGGTGCCGAGCCTGAATCAGGCCTTCCAGATGCTGCTGCTCGAGCGCAGCGATTATGTGATCTACGAGCAGTACCCGGGCCTCGCGCTGGCGCGCAAGATGAACATCGCCGACCAGCTCGAAGTGCTTTCTCCGCCGGTTTCCAGCGAAGGGCTGTTTCTCACCCTGTCCCATGATTCGGCCTGCAACGAGCCCTGGTTGCGCGGACAACTGGCGAAGAAAATGACAGAATTGAGCGCTGCCGGTCTGCCGCAGAACCTGCTGCAGAGCAATCTCGAGCGCTGGGAGCAGGAAAATACCCAGGCGGCCAGTGAATCGACCCCATAGGAATCCGTTTTGAGTAATCGCTTATTCGCCGCCGCCATGGCGTGCCTGTTTCTCGCCGGTTGCGCCACCGATCCCATCCCCGCCGAACAGATTCGCCTGACCGAACAGGCCGTGGCCCAGGCGAAGGCCGTCGGTGCCGTCGAACAGATGGACGAACTGGTGCTTGCCGAGACCAAGCTGGCCGCTGCCCAGAACGCCATCGCCGACCAGGACTACAAGCGCGCGCGGGTTCTGGCCGAGCAGGCCGAACTGGACGCGCGGCTCGCCGAGGCACTGGTGCTGACCAGCAAGAGCGAGGCTCAGTTGGCCGACCTGCACGGCAAGCTGAACCGCCTGCGCAAGCAACTGGGAGAGCAGCAATGAGCCGTTTTCTCGCCGCGGCGGGGAGCATCTGCCTTCTTGCCCTCGCCGGTTGCGCCACGTCGCCACAGGCCCAGCAAGCGCTGGATCAGGCACATGCCGCGTTCGATGCGGTGAAGGACAACGCCGAGGTGTTGCACGCGGCGCCCAAGGATGTGATTCGCGCGGGCGAGTCGCTGGCGCGTGCCGACCGGTTGTCCAGCTATTCGGGCAGCGACGACGACGTCGTTCACTTTGCCTACCTGAGCCAGCGCTACAGCGCGATCGCCACCGAGCACGGCAAGCTGACCCAGAACAACGAGCGCCTGGCCGCCTTGGAGCTCGAGCGTCAACGTCTGCAACTGACGCTGCGCGAGGCCAAGTTGCTCAGCGTGCAGCAGCAGGGCGCGTTGCTCGATGCGCAGATGGCCAGCGTGCTGACCAGCACCACCGATCGTGGGTTGGTCATGACGCTGGGCGATGTGCTGTTCGACACCGGCCACTCGGAGCTGAAGGCTTCGGCCAACCGTACCGTGCTCAAGCTCGCGCAGTTCCTGCAACTCAACCCGCGTCGGATCGTGCGTATCGAGGGCTACAGCGATGCCCGCGGCGACGCCAAGATGAACCTGGAGCTTTCCCGCGCGCGGGCCCAGTCGGTTGCCGACATGCTCGAAGACCTCGGCGTGGACGCCAAACGCATGCGAGTGCAGGCGCTCGGCGAAGCGTATCCGGTCGCGGAGAATGCGTCCTCCATCGGCCGTGCGCAGAACCGCCGCGTGGAGATCGTCTTCTCCGACGAGCAAGGGCACCTCAGCGACGAACGTTGAGTGATGGGGGATTCCAACCCGGCGCTCGTTCGAGCGCCGGGTTTTTTATGCGCGGACGAACCAGCGGACTGGCGCAATTGCGAAACTGACAGCAGAATGAGGTAACTGTGCCGGTGCACATCAGACTATAACGACACTGTTACGCACGCTACGGACCGCCGCTATGACCAACCTCCTGCTTTACCAGCGCATCGCCCAGCAATTGGCCGAGGACATCCGCCGCGGGGTTTACCAGCCTGGCGAGCGTGTGCCCTCGGTGCGCAAGATGAGTTCGCAGCTCAGCGTCAGCCATGCGACGGTCCTGCAGGCCTATGCCAATCTGGAAGACCAGGGACTGATCCGTGCTCGTCCGCAGTCCGGCTACTACGTGCACCAGACGCCGGCGCTGACGGCGCCGACGCCGGACATCGCCCGCGTCGAGCTGCCGGGGCTGGTCACGCGGGCGAGCATCATCAACCAGGTGCTCACCGAGTCGCGCCGCGAAGGCGTGTTTCCGTTCGGAGCGGCGGTGCCGCATGTGGATTACCTGCCCGTGCGCGCGTTGCACCAGCAGTTGGCCAAGGTCACCCGGTTCCAGAGCCCGCGGGCATTCAGCTACATGTTCAGCCCGGGCTTCGAGCCGCTGCGTCGCCAGGTGGCGATCCGCATGCGCGATGCCGGCGTGGTGGTCGACCCCTCGGACGTGGTGATCACCCACGGCTGCGTCGATGCCCTGCAGATGTCCCTGCGCGTGCTGACCCAGCCGGGCGACCTGATCGCTACCGAATCGCCGACCTATTACGGCTTGCTGCAGTTGGCCGACCTGCTCGGCCTCAAGGTCATCGAGATCCCCAGCGATCCGACCACCGGGATCAGCCTCGAGGCGTTGCAGCTGGCCGCCAACCAATGGCCGATCAAGGCACTGGTACTCACCGCGCGGCTGAGCAATCCACTCGGTGGAACGATTCCCGAGGACCGCCAGAAGCAATTGCTGCGCTTGGCTAACGAGTTCGATATTCAGATCGTCGAGGATGATATCTATGGCGAGCTGATGTTCGAGCAGGGCGGGGTGAAGGCGCTCAAGGCCCATGATCGCCACGGGCGAGTGATCTACTGTTCGAGCTTCTCCAAGACCCTGTCGCCCGGCGTGCGCATCGGCTGGATAGTCGCCGGCAAGTATCAGGCGGATATCCAACGGTTGCAGACGTTCACCACCCATTCGGCCTGCAGCGTCACGCAGATGGCGGTAGCCGCCTACCTTGAAAACGGTGGCTATGACCGGCATCTGCGTTACATACGGCAGGAGTACCGGAAGAACCTCAGCGCGTTCCAGCTCGCCGTACAACAGCATTTTCCGGAAGGTACGCAGATCACCCGCCCCAACGGCGGCTTTATCCTCTGGGTCAGTCTGCCGGCGCGGGTAAACACCAAGGAACTGCAGGTCCGCGCGCTGCAGCAGGGCATCAGCATCGCGCCCGGGTTGATCTTCAGCAACACCGAGCAGTTCAACCATTGCGTCCGTCTGAACTGCGGAATCCCATGGAACCGCGAGGCCGAGCGGGCGTTCATAACCTTGGGCCTGCTAGCGACTCAGCTGTGCCAGGATGCCGTGAGCCTGCTGTAGGGAATCGGCCCGCAACGCCCATCGGATCGCCCGCCGGGCGGGCCTCAGCGCTATAGAATGACTGCCATGCTTTCGCGAATGACCACCCTTTGCCTGGCGCTTCTGCTCGCTGCCTGCGACAGCGGCGACAAGCCGGCCGGGCCGCCGAACGAGCCCGCGAGGCCGAAGCCCATCACCCAGGTGGAACCCGCCGCTCCGCGCAAGGAGCTGCCGCCGCCGGTGGCAAGCAAGCCTGTGGTGGCCGATACCTCGGAGGCCAAGCCGGTCCGGGAGGCGCCTGCGCCGGCCGCGCCGGTGGTCAAATCCAAAGGCAAGGCGACAGGAAAATCCGAGGACGCGCCCGCCGAGGCCGTGACGCTGGCCAAGCCCAAGCTGGACCTGAGCCTGCCCCGCGAACTGGTGGAAAGCCTCGAGCCTGAAGCCAAGCAGAAGGCCGCCGCCAAGTCGGAGAGTGGCCTGCTACCGCCGATGTTCGCCGAGAAGGAGAACGCGCAGCAGCCGTTCCAGCTCAGCGGGCGGGTCATCTCTAACGAGATCGAGCGCAGCAGCGGCATCGAAGGCGCCGAACTGCAGTTCCAGTTCCGCCAGTAAATCGCTGGCCTTCTGCCTTACGATCAGTCGAGAAACAGATCGCTTATCAGGCTGCCGCCATCGGGGTCGAAGCGGTACTGCTCGAATTCGCTTTGCCCGTGCTCACGCAGAATCTCCTCGTCGATCAGCAGGCGTCCGCTGAGCTGGCGGCCTTCCGTGCAGAGAATGGTGTGGGCGGCATCGGCCATGATTGCCGGGGTGCGGGCGCGCTTGAACGCGTCGCGGCTGCCCAGCTCGAACTCGATCGCGGCGGTGGCGATCATGGTCTTCGGCCACAGCGAATTGACGCTGATGCCGTACTTCTTGAATTCCTCGCTCATGCCCAGGGTGAGCATGCTCATGCCGTACTTGGTGACGGTGTAGGGGCCGTGCTGGGCGAACCACTTGGTATCGAGGTTGAGTGGCGGTGAGAGATTGAGAATGTGCCCGCCTGTGCTCTTCTTCAGATACGGCAGCGCTGCCTGGCTGCAGACCATCACCGCGCGGGTGTTTATCTGGAACATCAGGTCGAAGCGTTTGGGTTCGAGCTTTTCCACGCCCACCAGCTTGATCGCTCCGGCGTTGTTGACCAGCGCATCGATGCCGCCGAAATGCTCGGCGGCCTGGGCCATAGCGGCCGCCACGGCCCGTTCGTCGCGCACGTCCAGCTGCAGCGGCAGGGCCTTGCCGCCAGCATCCTCGACTTCTGTGGCCACGCTGAAGATGGTGCCGGGCAGCTTGGCATGGGGCTCGGCGCTCTTCGCCGCGATGATGATGTTGGCACCATCGGCGGCGGCCTTGAGAGCGATCTCCCGGCCGATGCCGCGGCTGGCGCCGGTGATGAACAGGGTCTTGCCGGAAAGTGACATCGGCGTGCTCCGTGTTGGTTGTTTTCGTTGGGGTTGATAATGCCTTGTTGATCCACCGAGACGGCGTTGTGGGGTTGGATGAAGCGTCATCCACCCTACGTCAGGCATCTGCCGCTTCAATTTCCACTAGCAACTGGCGATTCTTCACCTGCTCGCCCTTGTTCGCCTGGACCCGGACGACGACGCCGTCGAGGCCGGCCTTGAGCGAGTGCTCCATCTTCATGGCCTCCAGCACGACGAGCAGTTGCCCCTTGGCGACGCGCTCGCCCTCGGCCACCAGGACCTCGACGATGGCGCCGTCCATGGGCGCCTTCAGCGTGGTTGAGCCCTCCGCGTGCGAGGCGCTGGCCGCGGCCCGGGTCAGGTCGACCAGCTCCAGATTGCCGAATGCGCCGTACAGCCAGAGCTTGTCGCCGGCCAGGTGGTAGGCCTGGCGTCGGCGGACTCCATCGATTTCCAGGGTCGCCCAGCGGCCATCGCTGTGGAGCAGACGCAACGCGATGTGCTCGTCGCCAACCCGCGCGAGGAGCTGCGGCTGCGCGCCGGACTCGATCACCTGCAGCTCCACCCGATAACGCTGCTCGGCCTGCCCGAGCTGGAAGCACGCCGTCGCCTGCGCCGTATTGCGCCAGCCGGCGCGCTGGCGGTTCGCCTGCGCGTGGGACTGATAGAGCAGGGCAGCGGCGCTGGCCAGCTCGCCAGCACCGGGTCGCTGCGGGAACAGGCTGGCGTCGTCCGCGAAATGTTCGGCGATGAAGGCGGTGCTGGCGCGTCCGGCGGCGAACTGCGGGTGCCTGAGCAGATTGGCAAGGAAACGCTGGTTGCCGTTTACCCCCAGCAGCACGCAATCCTCGACCGCGCGGATCAGCTTGCGTCGCGCCTCGTCGCGGGTCGCGCCGTAGGCGATCACCTTGGCCAGCATTGGGTCGTAGAAGGGGCTGATGCGCTGGCTTTCGCGCAGGCCGTGGTCGATACGGATGCCTTCCCGCTCGGCCGGCTCCCAGCGCAGCACCTCGCCGGTCTGTGGCAGGAAGCCGTGCGCCGGGTCCTCGGCGTACAGGCGCACCTCCATGGCGTGGCCGCTGAGCTGGATCTGCTCCTGGCGCAGCGGCAGCGGCTGGCCCTCGGCGACCTTGATCTGCCAGGCCACCAGGTCCTGGCCGGTGACCAGTTCGGTGACGGGATGCTCGACCTGCAACCGCGTGTTCATCTCCAGGAAGAAGAATTCGCCGTTGCTATCCAGGAGAAACTCCACGGTGCCGGCGCCGACGTAGCTGACCGACGCCGCGGCCTTGACTGCCGCGTCGCCCATCGCCTGGCGCAGCGCTGGTGTCATCACCGGGCAGGGCGACTCCTCGACGACCTTCTGGTGACGGCGCTGCACCGAGCAGTCGCGCTCGCCGAGGTGCACGACGTTGCCGTGCCGGTCGCCGAAGACCTGGATCTCCACGTGGCGTGGCTGGATCAGCGCGCGCTCGAGAATCAGTTCGTCATTGCCGAACGCGTTCTGCGCCTCCGAGCGCGCAGTGCGCAACGCGGCTATCAGTTCGCCACTGTCCTGCACCAGGCGCATGCCCCGGCCGCCACCGCCGGCGCTGGCCTTGATCATCAGCGGGTAGCCGATGCGCGCGGCCTGTTCGGCCAGGCTCGCCTCGTCCTGGTCGATGCCCTCGTAGCCCGGAATGCAGGGTACGCCGGCCTCCAGCATGGCGATCTTGGACAGACGCTTGCTGCCCATCAGGTGGATCGCCTCGACGCCCGGGCCGATGAAGACGATGCCCGCCGCCTCGCAGGCACGGGCGAATTCGTCGTTCTCGGAGAGGAAGCCGTAGCCGGGGTGGATGGCGTCGGCGCCGGTTTTTTGTGCCGCCGCGATGATGTTTTCGATCACCAGATACGACTGGTTGACCTGCGCCGGGCCGATGCACACCGCCTCGTCGGCGAGTTCGACGTGGCGGGCGTCGGCGTCGGCCTCGGAATACACCGCCACGGTGCGGTAGCCGAGTTCGATGGCAGTGCGCATCACCCGGCAGGCGATTTCGCCACGGTTGGCGATCAGGATCTTGTTGAATGCAGCCATGTTGTTGTCCTACTCCTGCCGTTCAAACCGACTCGGGTTTGCGTAGGGTGGATCGCGTTCTATCGATCCACCGTGCGGTGTTCTGGTGGATGTGAAGAGCGACATCCACCCTAGGATCTGCCGTTCAAACCGACTCGGGTTTGCGTAGGGTGGATCGCGTTCTATCGATCCACCGTGCGGTGTTCTGGTGGATGTGAAGAGCGACATCCACCCTAGGATCTGCCGTTCAAACCGACTCGGGTTTGCGTAGGGTGGATCGCGTTTTATCGACCCACCGTGCGGTGTTCCGGTGGATGTGGAAAGCGACATCCACCCTACAAATACTAGGGCCTGTTCGCTCCCTCCCCCCTCCCGCAAGCGGGAGAGGGGAGAGCTACTACTGGGCCCACCTCGGCGTGCGCTTTTGCACGAAGGCCATCGTGCCTTCCACGCCCTCGCTGCCCACCACCGCGTCGGCGAACAGGCCGGCGGCGTGGTCGAGCAGGGCGTCCAGTGGTTCGTCTTCGCTGGCCAGCAGCAGCGCCTTGGTCGCCGCATTGGCGCCCGGCGCGCATTGGCGCACCTGTTCGAGCACCTGCTGCAGCTGCAGCTCCGCGTCAGGCGCGCTGAAATGCACCAGACCCAGACGCAAGGCCTCGGCACCGTCGAAGCGCGCGGCGGTCAGCGCGAGGCGCCGGGCCTGGGTCAGGCCGATGCGGCGCACGACGAAGGGTGCGATCTGCGCAGGGATGATGCCCAAGCTGGTCTCCGGCAGGCCGAACCTGGCCGTCGTCGAGGCGATGGCGATGTCGGACACGCAGGCCAGGCCGAAGCCGCCGCCGAGCACCGCGCCTTCGAGAACGGCGATCAGCACTTGCGAGGCCTGTTGCGCCTCTTCCAGCAGGGCGCCGAACGCGCGGTTCAGTTCGCGGTAGGCATCGCCGCCCCTGGCCCGCGCCCCGGCCATGTCCTTGATGTCGCCGCCTGCGCAGAAGTGCCCGCCCGCGCCGCGCAGCACCAGTGCGCGGACGTTGCGGTCCTGTTTCGCGCTGGCGATTACGGCACGTAGCTCCCCGACCATTGCCAGGCTCATGGCGTTGCGGCTGTCCGGGCGGTTGAGGGTGACGTGCAACGCGCCGGCGTCGAGCTTCAGCAGCAGGGTTTCGCAGTCGGGCAGATCGCTCATGGGAATACCTTCGAGTCCAGTGTTTCGCGGTGCAGGCCGCTACAGCGCGTAGGGTGGATCACGTCTCATCGATCCACCGTGGTGATGGGCGTGAGACGCGACGTCCACCCGACGCTCGGTCTTCATTCATGGCCTGCCATCCCTGGGCGACCACCTTCGGGCCGTCGCTACGCGACGTTAAAAAATCGTCCCCGGCTATTTTTTCTTCCCAGGCAGAAGGCCCATCAGTGCGTAGGGTGGACGTCGCCTTTTACGTCCACCGTCATGGTGGATCGATAAGGCGTGATCCACCCTACGATCAAACGTTCTTATGGCCTGCCGTCCCTGGCAGCCACCCTTCGGGCCGTCGCTGCGCGACGTTAAAAATCGTTCCCGACTATTTTTTCTTGCCCGGCAGGATGCCCATAAGCTTGCAGATGATGCCGAGCATGATTTCGTCGGCGCCGCCGCCGATGGAGACCAGCCGCACGTCGCGGTAGGCGCGCGCTACCGGGTTGTCCCACATGAAGCCCATGCCGCCCCAGTACTGCAGGCAGGCGTCGGATACCTCGCGGCCGAGGCGGCCGGCCTTGAGCTTGGCCATCGACGCCAGCTTGGTCACGTCGCGGCCTTTCACGTACATCTCGGTAGCCTGGTAGACCAGCGCGCGCAGCGCCTCGATCTCGGTCTGCAGTTCGGCCATGCGGAAATGGATGACTTGGTTGTCGATCAGCGCTTGGCCGAAGGTGTGGCGCTGCTTGCAGTAATCGATAGTGGCGTCGACGCAGCGCTCCAGGCCCTTGATCATGTTGGCCGCGCCGAACAGGCGCTCTTCCTGGAACTGCAGCATCTGCATCATGAAGCCCGCGCCTTCGTGGCCGATGCGGTTGCGCTGCGGCACGCGCACGTTGTCGAAGAATACCTGGGCGGTCTCCGAGCTGCGCATGCCGAGCTTGTCCAGGTGCGGGCTGATGCTGATGCCCGGGGTCTTCATCGGCACCATGATCAGCGACTTGTTGACGTGCGGCTTGTCATCGCTGGTGTTGGCCAGCAGGCAGATGAAGTCGGCCGACGGCGAGTTGGTGATCCACATCTTGCTGCCATTGATCACGTAGTCGTCGCCGTCCTTGCGCGCGGTGGTCTTCAGGCCCGCCACGTCTGAGCCGGCGCCGACCTCGGAGACGCCGATGCAGCCGACCATCTCGCCGGCGATGGCCGGGCGCAGGAACTCCTCGCGCAGCTCGTCCGAGCCGAAGCGCGCCAGGGCCGGGGTGCACATGTCGGTCTGCACGCCGATGGACATCGGGATGCCGCCGCAATGGATGGTGCCGAACTCCTCGGCGGCGACGATCGAGTAGCTGTAGTCCAGGCCCATGCCGCCGAATTTCTCCGGCTTGGAGATGCCCAGCAGGCCCAGCTCGCCGGCCTTTTTGAAAATATCGTGGATCGGGAAGCGGCCGTCCTTTTCCCACGCGTCGACGTGCGGGTTGATTTCCTTGTCGACGAAATTGCGCACCGTGCGGCGCAGTTCCTCGTGTTCCTGGGTGAATATCATTGTTGTTGTTCTCCAGTAGGGGGTGGGGTGCCGCGTAGGCTGTGCGCACCGCGATCTTTGTTGGTGCGCACGGCGCACCCTAGGGTCAGAATCTCGCGACGCCGAAGCTGCTCTTCTTCAACGGTCGCCGCTCGGCCTCGGCGCAGATGTCCAGCAGATAGCCCAGCAGCGTTCGCGTGTCGCGCGGGTCGATCAGCCCGTCGTCCCACAGGTTGGCGGTGCCGTAGAGGGCGGTCGACTGGCTGTCGAGTTTCTGCGCGGTGACGCTTTCCAGCATGTCGAGCATCTTCGGGTCGGCGACCTTGCCGTCCTTGGCGTGCTTTTCCTCGGTGACGATACGCAGCACCTTGCCGGCCTGCGCGCCGCCCATCACCGCGGTACGGCTGTTCGGCCAGGCGAAGATGAAGCGCGGGTCGAGGCCGCGGCCGCACATCGCGTAGTTGCCGGCGCCGTAAGAGCCGCCGACGACCAGCGTCAGCTTGGGTACCGTGGCGTTGGCCACCGCCTGAATCATCTTCGAGCCGTGCTTGATCACACCCTGGCGTTCGGACTCGGTGCCGACCATGAAGCCGGTGGTGTTGTGCAGGAACAGCAGCGGAGTGTTGCTCTGTTCGCAGAGCTGGATGAACTGCGCCGCCTTGGCCGCTCCCTGCGGGGTGATCGGGCCGTTGTTGCCGATCAGTCCGCACGGCCGGCCCTCGATGCGCAGGTGGCCGCAGACGGTCTGCGCGTCGAATTCCTGCTTGAAGGCGAGAAACTCCGAGCCGTCGGCGATCCGCGCGATGATCTCGCGCACGTCGTAGGGCTTCCTGGGGTCGGCCGGAACCACGCCGAGCAGTTCCTCGGCCGGGTACAGCGGCTCGGCATACGGGGGGTGCTCGCGCAGGGGCAACTGTGCGTTCCACGGCAGTTGGGCAATGATCTCGCGGGCGATGCGCACGCCGTCGGCGTCGTTCTCTGCCAGGTACTCGGCGGTGCCTGCGACCTGGGCGTGCATCAGCGCGCCGCCCAGCTCCTCGTCGGTGGCGATCTCGCCGGTGGCGGCCTTGAGCAGCGGCGGGCCGGCGAGGAACATCTTGGCCTTGCCGCGCACCACCACCACGTAATCCGAGAGCCCCGGCTGGTAGGCGCCGCCAGCGGTGGACGAACCGTGCACCACGGTGATCTGCGGCAGGCCCATGGCGGAAATCCGTGCCTGGTTGGCGAAGCCGCGCGCCCCCTCGACGAAAATTTCCGCCGCGTAGTTGAGGTTGGCGCCGCCGCTTTCGGCCAGGGTCACCAGCGGCAACTTGTTCTCCATGGCGATCTGCTGCAGGCGCAGGGTCTTCTTCAGTCCGCTGGGCGAGATGGTGCCGCCCTTGATCGCGCTGTTGCTGGCGTTGATCAGGCAGCGCACCCCGGCGACGTAGCCGATGCCGGAGATGATCCCGCCGCCGGCCTGGGTGCCGTCCTTGTCGTCGTGCAGCTTGTAGCCGGCCAGCGCGCAGAGTTCGAGGAACGGGCTGCCGGCATCCAGCAGCAGGTCGAGCCGTTCGCGCGGCAGCAGCTGGCCCCGGCGGTCGAACTTATCCCTGGCCTGGGCAGCCTTCTCCAGGCATTGCCGTTCGACGCTGCGAAAACTCTCGAGGGCCGCCAGCATGGCTTCGCGGTTGGCGGCGAAGGTGTCGCCGTGTACGTCGATTTCGGACTGGATCACCGGCATCGCGTCATTCTCCCTTCAGCACGTCCGGCAGGTAGGCCCGGTGGAAGCCGTTGTAGCCCTCGGCGTTCTTCGCGGCGCCAAGCGGCCAGGCCCGGCTGCCGAGGCTCGCCGCGCCGTCGATGCGGATACTGTTGCCGCTGATGAAGGCCGCCGCCGGAGACAGCAGGAACACGATGGCGGCGGAGACTTCCGACTCGCTGCCGATGCGTTGCACCGGCACGTGGTCCTTGAGCGAGCGGATCATCTTCTTCATCGCCTCCGGGTAGGTGTCCATGCCGCTGGAGGCGATCCACCCCGGCGCCACCGCGTTCACCCGCACCCCGGCGTGACCCCACTCGACGGCGGCGGTCTTGGTGAAGTTCTCCATGCCCGCCCGTGCCGCGCCGGAGTGGCCCATGCCGGGCATGCCGCCCCACATGTCCGCGAGCATGTTGACGATGCTGCCGCCGGTCCGGCTCATGCTCTGGTTGAAGACTTCGCGGGCGACCAGGAAGCCGCCCACCAGGTTGGTGCGCACCACGGTCTCGAAGCCTTTCTGGTTGATCGAGGCGAGCGGGGCGGGGTACTGCCCGCCGGCGTTGTTGACCAGGTGATGGATCGGCCCGTGCTCGGCGATCACCGCCGAGACCATGGCCTTCACCGCGTCTTCCTCGCGGATGTCGCAGACCTGAAAGCTGGCGCTGCCGCCGTCCTCGACTATCTCGCCGGCGGTGCTTTCCAGCTTGTCCTGCTTGCGTCCGACCAGCACCACGTGGGCGCCCAGGGCCGCCAGTTCGTGCGCGGTGCAACGGCCGATGCCGCTGCCGCCGCCGGTGACCAGCACGATCCGGCCGCTGAACAGGCCGGGTTTGAAGATCGAGTCGTATGTCATTGTTGTTGTCCTTCGGCTCGTTTCGGGCACCACCCTGTCAAGGTGGTGCCTTGTCTGTCGCGTAGGGCGGACAACTGCGTCGCGTTGTCCACCCCGCTGATTCGCCCGGCTACACCTCGTGGTCCACCGGCAGCGTCTCCGCCAGCGCGCAAGGCACCGGCACCGGAAATTCCAGCAGTTGCTGGGCGAACGCCTTGCCTTGCGGATCGATGCGCAGGCTGGCCACGCCGCCTCCGCCCAGGGCGTTCTCCAACAGGAAATTCAGGCTGTGCGTACCGGGCAGGTACCAGCGGGCGACGCGCCCGGTGACCGGGTCGAGCACGTGGCGCATCCACTCCACCACGGCATCGCAGGTCAGCGCTTCGGCGATCCACGGCAGGTACTCGGGGCGCCGCGCCATCACCCCGATGTTGCTGTGGTCGCCCTTGTCGCCGGAACGGGCCACGGCGAGGCGGATCAGCGGCACGCTGGTGTCCGCTTCGCCCTCGGGGCGCGGCGGTTGCAGGTCCTCGGGCAGTTCCCGGGTATCCAGCGCCGGGCGGGGCGGCAGGGCCACGGGCAGGCGATCACCGTTCAGCTCGACGCTCAGCGCGCAGGCGCCCTTGTCGATCAGGAAGGAGAACAGGCGGATCACCGGGTACACCGTTGGCCGACCGCCGACGATGCCGGTCAACCCCGGCGCCATGCCGGTCGCGGCCTGGGCAATCTCGCGGGAGAACAGCAGCAGGGCTTCCTTCCTCGGATGGCGCACGCCGATCTTCACCACCACCTCGCGGGCGTCGCGGCGTTCGGCCCGTGCGCCGTAGGTGGCTTCGGCGCCGAGCAGCTCGATGTCGACCTGGGCGAAAGGCGGCCAGCGGCGCTGGGCGAACATTTCCTCGCAGCGCGCGACTATTGCCCGGCTGACCCGTTCCGCCTTGCGCACCGCATCGATCCCGGCGATCAGGAAACTGGCGACGCAGCGGAAGCCGTCCGGCCAGGTGGCGCTGACCTTGTAGCGTTCGGTGGGCGGCAGGCCACGGGCGCCCTGCACGGCGACGCGGTCTTCGCCGACCTGCTCGAGCGTCACCTGGGTGAAGTCGCAGATCACGTCTGGCAGCAGGTAGGCGCGTGGGTCGCCGATCTCGTAGAGCAGTTGCTCGCCGACGCTGAACGGGCTGACCAGGCCGCCAGTTCCCGGCGGTTTGCCGACCACGAAGCGGCCGTCGGCGGCGACCTCGACGAGAGGGAAACCGATGTGCTCGTAGTCCGGCACGCTTTCCCAGTCGGTGAAATTGCCGCCGGTGCACTGCGCGCCGCACTCGATGATGTGGCCGGCCAGCGCGGCCTGGGCCAGCCGGTCGTAGTCGTCCCAGGCCCAGCCGAACTCATGCACCAGTGCGGCGCTGACCACCGCGCTGTCGACCACCCGGCCGGTGATGACGATGTCCGCGCCCTGTTGCAGCGCCGCGACGATGCCTGGCGCGCCGAGGTAGGCATTGATCGACACGCACATCGGCGGCAGCGGGTCGCCGCTGAACATCTCCTGGATGCCGGCCTTGCGCAGCTCGGCGAAGCTCGGCTGCAGGTCGTCGCCGTGCAGGACGGCGATCTTCAGGTCGACGCCGGCCTCAGCGCAGGCGCTGGCGAGGGCCTGGGCGCAGGCCTTCGGGTTGACCCCGCCAGCGTTGCTGATCACGCGGACGCGCTTGCTGGAAATATCCTCCAGCAGCGGCGCCAGCACCTCGACGAAATCTGTCGCGTAGCCGGCCTCGGGGTTCTTCATGCGGGCGCCGGCCATGATCGACAGGGTGATTTCCGCGAGGTAGTCGAATACCAGGTAGTCCAGCTCGGCCCCCTGGACCAGCTGTGCGGCGGCCGTCGACGTGTCGCCCCAGAAGGCCGAGGCGCAGCCGATGCGAACGGTCTTGGTCATGGAGTATTCCTGCAGCCCGATTCGATTGCAGTGAAGCCTACCAAGCAAGCGCTTGGTTTAAAAGCCCAGATCAACGCTTTCTTGCCCAAGCGCTTGCTTGGCAACCTCGCGCAGCATAAATTCCCCCGCATACACAACGACTTGCGTGCATCGGACGTTTTCCGGGGCGCATCAGACAGCATCGGGGAACTCAGCGTGGACGATCGGCAGGCCCAGGCAGTGATGGCGGAATTGCTCGCCAGTGGACAGATCACCGATCCTGACAGCGCCCGCGGCAAGCTGCTGCAAACGGCGGCGCACCTGTTCCGCAGCAAAGGTTACGAGCGCACCACCGTGCGCGACCTGGCCAGCGCGGTGGGCATCCAGTCAGGCAGCATCTTTCATCACTTCAAGAGCAAGGACGAGATCCTTCGTTCGGTGATGGAGGAAACCATCCGCTATAACACCGCGCTGATGCACGCCGCGCTGACTCAGGCCGAGGATCTGCGCGGGCGCGTGCTGGCGCTGATCCGCTGCGAGCTGCAGTCGATCATGGGCGGAACCGGGGAGGCGATGGCCGTGCTCGTCTACGAATGGCGTTCGCTGTCCGAGGACAGCCAGCGCTACATCCTCGGTCTGCGCGATACCTACGAGCAGCTCTGGCTCGACGTGCTCGATGAAGCCCGCGCGGCGGGCTATTTCAGCGGCGACAGCTTCATCCTGCGGCGCTTCCTGACCGGCGCGCTGAGCTGGACGAACACCTGGTTCCGTCCCGAGGGTCCGATGAGCCTGGATCAACTGGCGGAACAGGCGCTGTCGCTGGTCATCAAGGAACGCTGAAATCGGCCGATAACGGGTAGCCCCGAATCCGCGGGCGTCTTCACTCGTCATCGGGGTACCCTTCGTGTCCGCGCCCAGTAAAATTCTCTTCCTGCTCTGCTGCCTGCTGGCGCAGTCGCTGGCTGCCGCGCAGCGCGTGATGGTCGGTGCGAGTGAGTATCTGCCTTACGTGGCGATGCCGGCGCAGGGTGAGCCGGGTGGCTTGCTGCCGGAGTTGCTGGACGCGATGAACGCCGTGCAGGACGACTACCGCTTTGAGATCACGCTGACTTCCACGGGGCGGCGTTACCGTGATTTTACCCGCGGTCGTATCGACCTGGTGCTGTTCGAGTCCCGCCAGTGGGGCTGGCAGGACACTCCCATGCAGACCCTCGACCTGGGGATCGATGACTCGGAGGTCTTCGTCGCCCGCGCGATGCCTGGCCGGGACCAAAGCTACTTCGCCACGCTGGAGGGCAAGCGTCTGGGTCTGCACGTTGGCTATCACTATGCCTTCGCCGATTTCGAAAGCGACAGCGAGCGCCTGCACCAGCGCTTCGACGCCATCCTCAGCCGCTCCCACGAGACCAATCTGGAGATGCTTCTGCACCAGCGCATCGATCTCAGTGTAATGACCAAGTCCTACCTGCGCATGTACTTCGACGCGCACCCCGAGCGGCGTGAGCGGTTACTGGTTTCCACGCGCGTGGACCAGGCCTTCCGCCCGCTGGCGCTGATCCGCCCGAACGGACCGATCGACGCCGAGCGACTTTCAGCGATCCTCGAAACCCTGAAGCGCAACGGGCGTTACGCCGCGCTGCTGACACGCTATCACCTCGATGCTGCGCCCGGACAGGCCGACGCCAAGCGCTAGACCGTAGGCCTGGGCCCGTGGGACGACCTGACGGGCTGGCGACCATCGAGTGGGCTAAGCCTCTCAGAGCGGTCAGCGGTCGTCCGCGTCCTGGGCGTCCGCTTCGGCGTTGCGCTGGTGGACGCGGTCGAGTTGTTCCTTGGACAGCGGCACTTCCTTCGCCGTGTCACGCAACATCATCAGACCGCCGACGATGGAGCCGATGGCGACCAGCAGAATCAGCCAGGCATACCAGGGCATGGGAGTCTCCTTGTTGTCGTTGGGTGTCCTTACCTTAGGACGCGCGGAGCAACCTGTCAGTTCGCCGGCAGTACGTCATGCAGCGTGCTGTCGTCCTTCAGCGCCACGCCGGAGAGCTGCAGGCGCAGCGCGCCACGCACCAGGTGGTCGAGCTTGTGGGCGGCGACGCCATAGGGCAGGCCTTCGGGACGCACGTTGGAGATGCAGTTGCGCTCGCTGTCCATCAGGCCGACCTTCGGCGCGTAGCTGACGTACAGCCCGAGGCTGTCCGGCGAGGTCAGCCCGGGACGCTCGCCGATCATCACGATCACCAGCCTGGCCCGCAGCGCCTCGCCGATGCCGTCGCCGATGGCCACGCGTCCCTGTTCGGCGAGCACCACCGGCGTGTTCGCCCAGTCCGCCTCGAAGCGCTCGCGGAACAGGCGCAGCAGCGGCAACGCATGCTTTTGCACGGCGATGGAGGACAGCCCGTCGGCGATCACCACGGCCAGTTCCGGCGCCGGGGCTTCCTCGCGCAGGCGTTCGCGGCAGGCCTCGTCGAGGCTGCGGCCACGGTCCGGGCGCAGCAGGTAGATGTGCCGGTCCTCGGCGTCGCTCTTCACCCGCAGGGTGCGGAAGCCGGCGGCCTGGAGTTCGTCGCCGAGGGCATCGAAATCCAGCGGCCGGTGCACCGCGTCGCGCGCCTGGGCGTGCGCCAGGCCGAACTTGAGTACCTCGCGGGTCGGCAGGCTGGAGCCGACCCGGCCGAGGGCGATGCGCGCCGAGGTGTGCGCGCGCAGTTCGTCCCAGGGGTTGCCTTGCGTCAGGGTCAGGTCGCTCATCAGGCGGCTCCGGAAAGGAAGGGCAGTTGCTTGAGCAGGTGGTGGCCGCGACCGATCTCGCGCAGTTGCCCGGAGGCCTCGGTGATCGCCATGCGTGTCAGCCAGGCATCGAATTCCGGTGCGCGCTTCAATCCAAGCACGCTGCGCAGGTAGAGCGCGTCGTGGAACGAGGTGCTCTGGTAGTTGAGCATGATGTCGTCGGCGCCCGGGATGCCCATGATGAAGGTGATCCCGGCGGCGCCGAGCAGGGTCATCAGGGTGTCCATGTCGTCCTGGTCGGCTTCGGCATGGTTGGTGTAGCAAACGTCGCAGCCCATCGGCACGCCAAGGAGCTTGGCGCAGAAATGGTCTTCCAGCCCGGCGCGGATGATCTGCTTGCCGTCGTAGAGGTACTCCGGGCCGATGAAGCCGACCACGGTGTTGGTCAGCAGCGGCTTGAACTCGCGGGCCACGGCGTAGGCGCGCGCCTCGCAGGTCTGCTGGTCGACGCCGTGGTGGCCGCCCGCGGAAAGCGCCGAGCCCTGGCCGGTTTCGAAGTACATCAGGTTGTCGCCGACGGTACCGCGGCCGAGGCTCTGGGCGGCGTCGTGCGCTTCGCGCAGGATCGACAGGTTGATGCCGAAGCTGGAGTTGGTCTTCTCGGTGCCGGCGATCGACTGGAACATCAGGTCCAGCGGGGCACCGGCTTCGATCGCCTGGATCTGCGTGGTGACGTGGGTGAGCACGCAGCTCTGCATCGGGATGTCGAAGTGCTGGCGGACTTCATCGAGCATCTGCCACAGGCGCATCAGGGTCGGCAGCGAGTCGCTCGCCGGGTTGATGCCGACCACCGCGTCGCCCGAGCCGTAGAGCAGGCCGTCGAGCATGCTCGCGGCGATGCCGCGCACGTCGTCGGTGGGGTGGTTGGGTTGCAGGCGCACGGAGAGGTGACCTGGCAGGCCGATGGTGTTGCGGAAGCGCGTCACCACGCGGCACTTCTTCGCTGCCAGGATCAGGTCCTGGTTGCGCATCAGCTTGCTCACCGCCGCTGCCATTTCCGGCGTGATGCCCGGCGCCACGGCGCTCAGCGTGGCGCTGTCGGTGGTGTCGAGCAGCAGCCAGTCGCGCAGGTCGCCGACGGTGAGATGGGAAATCGGCGCGAACGCCGCGAGGTCGTGGCCGTCGATGATCAGGCGGGTGACCTCGTCGGCTTCGTAGGGAATCAGCGCTTCCTCGAGGAAGCGTTTGAGCGGCACGTCGGCGAGGGCGATCTTCGCCGCCATGCGTTCTTCGTAGGTGGCGGCGGCGAGACCCGCCAGGTAATCGCCGGAGCGCGCGGGGCTGGCCTTGGCCAGCAGGATCTTGAGGTCGGCGAAGCGGTAGGTCTGGCTGCCGACGGAGGTGCTGTAGGGCATGGGTGACTCCGTTGGGGACGGGCGGACGGAGCGGGCTTCGTGCCACTGCCATCAGAAACGCCGACGCCGGGCGCAAGCGTCCCGCGTCGGCCCTCAGGCGTCACTAAACGTCAGGCGGCACCACCGGTCAACAGCACGTCGTTGCGTGCGTTGGCGCGCTGATGGCCGGTCAGCAGGAAGTAGACGAAGCCCACCACCATGAAGCCCAGGAAGATCAGCCCGATGATCGCGTTGAACCAGGCCATCGCCACCAGGCAGACCACCGCCAGCACCAGGGCGATGCCCGGCACGATCGGGTAGCCCGGCGCGCGGAAGGTGCGCTCCAGGTTCGGCTCGCTGGTACGCAGCTTGAACAGGCTGAGCATGCTCATGATGTACATGACGATGGCGCCGAACACGCTCATGGTGATCATCGCCGCGGTCAGGGTCATGCCTTGCAGGTTGATCAGGCCGTCGCTGTAGATCGCCGCGATACCGACCAGGCCGCCGGCGATGATCGCCCGGTGCGGCGTCTGGAAGCGCGACAGCTTGGCCAGGCTGGCCGGCAGGTAACCGGCGCGGGCGAGGGCGAAGAACTGCCGCGAGTAGCCGAGGATGATGCCGTGGAAGCTGGCGACCAGACCGAACAGGCCGATCCAGACCAGCATGTGCAGCCAGCCGGAGCTTTCCCCGACAACCGCTTTCATCGCCTGCGGCAGCGGGTCGTTGATGTTCGACAGGGCCGTCCAGTCGCCGACGCCGCCAGCGAAGATCATCACGCCCATGGCCAGCGCGACCAGGGTCAGGATGCCGGCGATGTAGGCCTTGGGAATGGTGCGTTTCGGGTCCTTGGCTTCCTCGGCGGCCATGGCGGCGCCTTCGATGGCGAGGAAGAACCAGATGGCGAAGGGGATCGCGGCGAAGATGCCGGAAATCGCCGCGCCGCCGAATTCGTTGGAACCGGCCCAGCCGTTGAGTACGAAGTTGCTGAAGCTGAAGCCCGGCGCGACCACGCCCATGAACACCAGCAGTTCGGCCACCGCGAGGATGGTCACCACCAGCTCGAAGGTCGCGGCGATGCTCACGCCAAGGATGTTCAGCGTCATGAAGACGATGTACGCGCCAACCGCCGCCAGCTTCGGATCGAGAGCCGGGAACTGCACGTTGAGGTAGGCACCGATGGCCATGGCGATGGCGGGCGGGGCGAAGACGAACTCGATCAGCGTGGCGAGACCGGCGATCAGCCCGCCTTTTTCGCCGAAGGCGCGGCGGCTGTAGGCGAAGGGCCCACCGGCGTGGGGAATGGCGGTCGTCAGCTCGGTGAAGCTGAAGATGAAGCAGGTGTACATCGCCGCCACCAGCAGCGCGGTCACCAGGAAACCGAGCGTTCCGGCTACGCCCCAGCCATAGCTCCAGCCGAAGTACTCTCCGGATATCACCAGACCGACGGCAATACCCCACAGGTGCAGGGTGCCGAGGGTGGGTTTGAGTTGCGTGCTCATGCTGACCTCTCAATGGTTTGCCACACGTTTTGTAACGTTTTGCAGCCGTCGTGCCAGACTCGCGTTTGCACGAAATAGGAGCCTGGCACAGCGGTTTCAGGGACCTCGCGCTGCGTGACCTATGGGTCCGCGTGCGTCGCGCTGGTGCATCGGGAGGAAGGAGTGAATCGATTCAGCGCGCGGCGACGAGCCAAAGTCGAGCGCGCCCGCCGGGGTAATCGAGTGCGGCCCGATTGCCCGCCTGGTATCGAGTGGAGGCTGGGATATCGTCCTCGGCGTCCTGCGCGGCTACGGAACGCTCTGGCTTTCTGCGACAATGCGCGCCGTTTTCGTCCCGCCGTGAGAGCCCGCCATGTCCGCCTGCCAGTCCCCGATCATCGTCGCTCTGGATTTCCCTTCCCGCGATGCCGCGCTGAAACTCGCCGATCAGCTCGATCCGGCGCTGTGCCGGGTCAAGGTCGGCAAGGAGCTGTTCACTCGCTGCGGCTCGGGCATCGTCGACACATTGCACGAGAAGGGCTTCGAGGTCTTCCTTGACCTGAAATTCCACGACATCCCCAACACCACGGCGATGGCGGTGAAGGCGGCGGCGGAGATGGGCGTGTGGATGGTCAACGTGCATTGCTCCGGCGGGCGGCGAATGATGGCCGCCTGCCGCGAGACGCTGGACCGCCTCAACGGGCCGAAGCCGCTGCTGATCGGCGTGACCGTGCTGACCAGCATGGAGCGCGACGACCTGGCCGGAATCGGCTTGGACGTGGAACCCCAGGTTCAGGTGCTGCGCCTGGCGGCGCTGGCGGAGAAAGCCGGGATGGATGGACTGGTCTGCTCGGCGCAGGAGGCGAGCGCGTTGAAAGCGGTGCATCCGCGGCTGCAACTGGTCACTCCCGGCATTCGCCCGGCCGGTAGCGCGCAGGATGACCAGCGCCGCATTCTCACCCCGCGCGAGGCGCTGGACGCCGGCTCTAACTATCTGGTGATCGGCCGCCCGATCAGCCAGGCCGCCGACCCGGCGCAGGCGTTGTCGGCGGTGGTCGCCGAACTGGCCTGAGGGTTCATCGGTAGACGCAGCTTCGCAGGGTCGCAGGGACGGGTCGCACCCTGCCTACGGGGCTGCATAGGCGGGCGGACGAACCCCACGCGCGGGTTTGCGCGCAGCTCGGACCTTAAGGCGGGCTTCAGCCCACCCCTTTGGCGCCGAGTGGACTCAGGTGGCCGAAGCCCAGCCTACGCAAGGCATCGCTTAGCTGACCTTCAGCACCAGCTTGCCGAAGTTTTCGCCCTTGAACAGTTTGCCCAGGGTTTCCGGGAAGGTTTCCAGGCCTTCGACAATGTCCTCGCGGCTCTTCAACTGGCCGCTCGCCAGCCAGCCACCGATCTCCTTCATCGCCGCCGGGAAGCCGGCCGCGTGGTCCATCACCACGAAGCCTTCCATGCGCGCGCGGTTCACCAGCAACGACAGGTAGTTGGCCGGCCCCTTCACCGCCTGCTTGTTGTTGTACTGGCTGATGGCGCCGCAGATGACCACTCGCGCGCCGCGGGCGAGACGGCTCAGCACCGCGTCCAGCGTGTCGCCGCCGACATTGTCGAAGTAGACGTCGACGCCTTTCGGGCATTCGCGCTTGAGCCCCTCGACGAGGTCCTCGCTCTTGTAGTCGATGGCGCCGTCGAAGCCCAGCTCGTCGATCAGGTAGCGGCACTTCTCGGTGCCGCCGGCGATGCCGATCACGCGGCAGCCCTTGATCTTGGCGATCTGCCCGGCAACGCTGCCGACCGCGCCGGCGGCGCCGGACAGCACCACGGTATCGCCGGCTTTCGGCGCACCGGTTTCCAGCAGGGCGAAGTAGGCGGTCATGCCGGTCATGCCCAGGGCGGACAGGTAGACCGGTAGCGGTGCGCGCTGCGGGTCGACCTTGTACAGCCCGTTCGGCGCGCCGAGGAAATAGTCCTGCACGCCGAGCGCGCCGTTGACGTGGTCGCCGACGGCGAAGTCGGGGTGCTGCGAGGCGATCACTTCGCCAACGCCCAGGGCGCGCATCACCTCGCCCAGGCCCACCGGCTGGATGTACGACTTGCCCTCGTTCATCCAGCCGCGCATCGCCGGGTCGAGGGACAGGTACTTGATGTGGACCAGGATCTGCCCTGGGCCGGGTTCGCCCACCGGCTTCTCCACGTACTCGAAGATGTCGCGGGTGGCTTCGCCGACGGGGCGTTTGGCGAGAAGGAATTGGCGATTGGTGGCGGCAGTCATGGCAGGTACTCGAATCGATGGGTAGGTGACTGTGATAGTTCGCCCGGCGCAAGGGTTCAAGTTTCGTCTGCCCAAGGAATGCCCGCCGATCCGTTCGACTGATGGTGGGGCAGGGTGCTTCATCAGCAGGATGGATCGCCAGCCAACCGGCGTCCTGATAGTGATGCCGTCCTGCGTGGGCGCATGGATAGACTGCGACGCACGACGACTCGCACTGCTGAGGATTGACGATGAGCATGACGTTTTCCGGCCAGGTCGCCCTGGTCACCGGCGGTGCGGCCGGTATCGGCCGCGCCACCGCCCTGGCGTTCGCCAGCGAAGGGCTGAAGGTGGTGGTGTCCGACCTGGATGCCGCCAATGGCGAAGCCACCGTCGAGGCGATCCGCGCCGCCGGGGGCGATGCCAGCTTCCTGCGTTGCGACGTCACCCGCGAGGCGGAGGTGAAGGCTCTGATGGAGGGCGTGATCGGCGCCTACGGCCGCCTGGACTACGCCTTCAACAATGCCGGCATCGAGATCGAAAAGGGCAAGCTGGCCGACGGTGGCGAGGAGGAGTTCGACGCCATCATGGCGGTCAACGTGAAGGGCGTCTGGCTGTGCATGAAGCACCAGATTCCGCTGCTGCTGGCCCAGGGTGGCGGCGCCATCGTCAACACCGCCTCGGTGGCCGGCCTCGGCGCGGCGCCGAAGATGAGCATCTACGCCGCCTCCAAGCATGCGGTGATCGGCCTGACCAAATCCGCGGCGATCGAATATGCGAAGAAGAAACTGCGGGTCAACGCGGTGTGCCCGGCGGTGATCGATACCGACATGTTCCGCCGCGCCTACGAGGCGGACCCGCGCAAGGCCGAGTATGCCGCCGCCATGCACCCCGTCGGTCGCATCGGCCTGGTCGAGGAAATCGCCGCCGCGGTGCTCTACCTGTGCAGCGACGGCGCCGCCTTCACCACCGGTCACGCGCTGGCCGTGGATGGCGGCGTCACCGCCATTTGATTCCCTCGCCAGGTCGCCGTTTCGACGGCCTTCGGGCGGAACGGCAGGGACGCCTTTTCCGCCTACGCTCTCTCTTTCACGCGTGGTCCGGGACAAGCCGCCGTTTCGCTTGTCGCAGACTGCGAGCGCCCTGAAAGAAGAGAGAACTTCATGCCCGTGCCCCTGTTGCTGCAAGGCCTTTCCCTGGTACTGCTCGGCGGACTCGCCGCCGCCTCGCTGGCTGCCGAGACTCCCAAGCCGGCCACCGCGCTGACCGCGTCGGTCAACGCCGCCTGGAACGAGCGCCTGCCGTTCTCCGACCAGGCCGATTTCCAGGCGGCTCGCCGCGGCCTCATCGAAGCCTTCGACGGCGTGATCCGCGACGAGGACGGCAAGCCGGCCTGGGACCTTTCCGCCTATGCCTTCCTCAACGGCAAGCCGGCGCCGGACTCGGTCAACCCGAGCCTCTGGCGCCAGGCGCAACTGAACAACGTCGCCGGGCTGTTCCAGGTCAGCGAGCGGCTGTACCAGCTGCGCGGCATGGACCTGGCGAACATGACCGTCATCGAGGGCGACAGCGGGCTGATCATCGTCGACCCGCTGCTCAACCAAGCCACCGCGAAGGCCGCGCTAGAGCTGTATTACAAGCACCGCCCGCGCAAACCGGTGGTGGCGGTGATCTACAGCCACGCGCACGTCGATCATTTCGGCGGCGTGCGCGGTGTGGTCGACGAGGCGGACGTGAAGGCCGGCAAGGTGCACATCTACGCGCCGGAAGGCTTCTTCGAGCATGCCATCAGCGAGAACGTGATGGCCGGCCCAGCGATGAGCCGGCGCGCTCAGTACATGTACGGCGCGCTGCTGCCGCGCGGCGAACGAGGCCAGGTCGACGCCGGGCTCGGCAAGTCGGTGCCCAGTGCCGGCACCGTCACGCTGATCCGGCCCACCGATGTGATCGCCCAGCCCATCGAGTGGCGTCGCATCGACGGTATCGACATCGAGTTCCAGCTGACGCCCGGCACCGAGGCGCCGGCGGAAATGAACCTGTACTTCCCGCAGTTCCGCGCCTTGTGCATGGCCGAGAATGCAGCGCGCGTGCAACACAACATCCTCACCCTGCGCGGGGCGCTGGTACGCGATCCGAAGGTCTGGGCCGGTTATCTCGACCAAGCGCTGCAGCGCTACGGCGACAAGTCCGAGGTGCTGTTCGCCCAGCATCACTGGCCGACCTGGGGCCACACGCAGATCCAGGCCTTCCTCGCCGACCAGCGCGACATGTATGCCTTCATCAACAGCCAGACGCTGCGCCTGCTCAACCAGGGGCTCACGCCGATGGAGATCGCCGAGAAACTCAAGACGCTGCCGCCCAGGCTGGCCAACAAGTGGTACACCCGCGATTACTACGGCTCGCTGAGCCACAACGTGCGCGCCGTGTACCAGCGCTACATGGGCTTCTACGACGGCAACCCGGCCAACCTGAACCCGCTGCCGCCGGTAGAGGCCGGCGAGCATTACGTGGCGGCCATGGGCGGAGCGGACAAGGTGCTGGCGCTGGCCCGCGAGTCGTTCAAACAGGGTGACTATCGCTGGGTGGCACAGCTGACCAACCACCTGGTGTTCGCCGAGCCGGACAACAAGGCCGCCCGCGAGCTGCAGGCCGACGCCCTCGAGCAGCTCGGCTACCAGAGCGAGAACGCCACCTGGCGCAACGCCTACCTGATGGGCGCCAACGAGCTGCGCAACGGTGTTTCCAGGCAGCCGAGCGTCGGCAGCAACGCGCCGGACCTGGTCCGCTCGCTGACCCCGGCGATGTTCTTCGACTACCTGTCGGTGCGTATCGACGCCGAGAAGGAGGCCGGCGAGGACCTGCTGATCAACTGGAGCTTCAGCGACCTCAAGGAAGACTACGCGCTGACCCTGCGCAACGGCGTGCTCACCCATCGCGACGGTGTGCTGCATCCCCGGCCCGACGTCAGCGTGACCATGGACAAGGCGCTGCTCGACCGCATCGCTCTCAAGGAAACCAGCTTCCTCACGCAACTCATGGTCGGCAACATCAGCATGCAGGGCGAACGCCTCAAGCTCGGCCGACTGCTGGGCGGCATGGACGAGCCGGACGGCAACTTCAACATCGTCACGCCCTGACCTCCGTCCTTCCCCGAACGCGGCTCCGGCCGCGTTTTTCCTGCCTGTCGTCCGACGTTGCACCGGGCGATGAGAACATCCGGCTACATCGGCGTTAAGAAGCGCCCTGAACATGAAGGCCGTGAAGTCATCAGAGTTTTGGCACTATATGCCGGGCGGAGACGTTCGATATTGATTTTGCAAGGAAAATTGTAAAGAAAGCGGCTCGAAGCAATCCGGTACTTTCTTCAGTTCGACTTTGTATGGATGTTGCGACGGTTCACCCACTGGATGGGGAAGGTAGTGCGGTCGCCACGATTCGGATGGGTGCGACAATTCGGCCTTTTCTTGCCTGACATCAGTATGGCGAGGCGACCTGGGGGTTAGCGTCGGTGCGGTATACAAAACCAATCCTGCGAAAGCACAGGAGGAACATCTGATGAGCAGCACCTTCTTCATCCCCGCGGTAAACATGATGGGCAGCGGTAGTCTCGAGGAGGCCATGCTGGCCATCCGTAATTTCGGCTTCCGCCACGCACTGATCGTCACCGACGCCGGTCTCGCCAAAGCCGGCGTGGCCGACAAGGTCGCCGCGCTCCTGTCGGCGCAAGACATCCAGTCCAGTCTGTTCGATGGCGCGCAGCCCAACCCCACCGTCGGCAACGTCGAGAAGGGCCTCGCCCTGCTGCAGCAGAAAGGCTGCGACTTCGTCATCTCCCTTGGCGGCGGCTCGCCCCATGACTGCGCCAAGGGCATCGCCCTCTGTGCCAGCAACGGCGGCAAGATCGCTGACTACGAAGGCGTCGACCAGTCGGCCAAGCCGCAGCTACCGCTGGTGGCGATCAACACCACCGCCGGCACCGCCAGCGAAATGACCCGTTTCTGCATCATCACCGACGAGAGCCGGCACGTGAAAATGGCCATCGTTGACCGCAACGTGACGCCAATCCTTTCGGTGAATGACCCTTCGCTGATGGTCGGTATGCCGGCCGGGCTGACCGCCGCCACCGGTATGGACGCCCTGACTCACGCGGTGGAGGCCTATGTGTCCACGGCCGCCACGCCGATCACCGATGCCTGTGCGCTTAAGGCCGTGACGCTGATCTCGCAGAACCTGCGTCAGGCGGTCAACAACGGCAAGGACATGGAAGCGCGCGAGGCGATGGCCTATGCGCAGTTCCTCGCCGGTATGGCCTTCAACAACGCCTCGCTGGGTTATGTACACGCCATGGCGCACCAGCTCGGCGGTTTCTACGACCTGCCCCATGGCGTGTGCAATGCGGTGCTGCTTCCGCACGTGGAAAGCTTCAACGCCGCCGTCTGTCCGCAACGCCTGGCCGATGTGGCGCAGGCCATGGGCGTCGAGGTGCAGGGCCTGGACGCCGAGGCGGGTGCCGCGGCCTGCATCGCGGCGATCCGTGCGCTGTCGGCGGACGTCAACATTCCCGCCGGTCTGATCGCCCTGGGTGCCAAGGCGGAGGACATCCCGATCCTTGCCGCCAACGCGCTGAAGGATGCCTGTGGCCTGACCAACCCGCGTCCGGCCAGCCAGGAGCAGATCGAGGCGATCTTCCACGCCGCGCTGTAAGCCTCATCGCACGATCAAAACGCGGCCCCGGCCGCGTTTTTTTTGCTCTGCGATTACTCGAAGGGCCGGCGGTGCACGGCTGTAGCAGCTCTGCGGCAGTTGTTACCGGCGGGCACTACCGAAGCATGTCGCTGTCTGCTTCCTAAGTACCATTTCGCTTTTTGCTAAATGGCGCGAACGTTGCGGGCCGGAGTTTTTTCCGGCCTATAAATCGAAAAGAGGAAAACGCCATGTGGACCAAGCCCGAGTACACCGACCTGCGCATCGGCTTCGAAGTGACCATGTACTTCGCCAACCGCTGATCCGTTCCGCCCCGGCCCTGCCGGGGCTTCCCGCCAGGGCTCCTCATGCATATCCAGATTCTCGGTTCCGCGGCAGGCGGCGGTTTTCCGCAATGGAACTGCAATTGCCGCAACTGCCGCGGTTTGCGCGAAGGCTCGGTGAACGCCCGCGCCCGCACTCAGTCCTCCATCGCCCTTTCCGACAACGGCATCGACTGGATCCTGTGCAACGCCTCCCCCGACATCCGTGCCCAGCTCGAAGCCTTTCCGCCCCTGCAGCCGGCGCGCAAGTCGCGCGACACGGCGATCGGCGCGATCATTCTGCTGGACAGCCAGATCGACCACACCACCGGCCTGCTCAGCCTGCGCGAAGGTTGCCCGCATCAGGTCTGGTGCACGGACATCGTCCACCAGGACCTGACCACTGGCTTCCCGCTGTTCAACATGCTCGAACACTGGAACGGCGGCCTGCGCTGGAACCCCATCGGCCTGGAAGGCAGTTTCGTCATTCCGGTATGCCCCGGCCTGCGTTTCACCCCGATTCCCCTGCGCAGCGCGGCGCCGCCGTATTCGCCGCATCGCCATGACCCGCATCCAGGCGACAACCTCGGCCTGCTGGTGGAGGACCTGAACAGCGGCGGCACACTGTTCTATGCACCGGGGCTTGGCCAGGTCAGCGACGCGTTGCGCCAGACCATGGCGCGCGCGGACTGCCTGCTGGTGGACGGCACCCTCTGGCGCGACGACGAGATGCGTGTTTGCGAGGTCGGCGACAGGCTCGGCAGCGAGATGGGGCATCTGCCGCAGAGCGGGGCGGGCGGCATGCTCGAGCTGCTCGACGGACTGGCCGCGCCGCGCAAGGTGCTCATCCACATCAACAACACCAACCCGATCCTCGACGAGGACTCCGCCGAGCGCGCCCAGTTGGCTGCGCATGGGGTGGAAGTCGCCTTCGACGGAATGAGCATCACCCTGTAGGTGCGCGATGCGTACCGCCGAATGAACACTGCCGCCAACGCTGCGCCCGCGCAGCGCGGAGCGCGGCGCATCACGGAGCGCTTCGATGTCCGTCACCGCCATGAGTCCCGCCGAATTCGAGCAGGCGCTGCGCGCCAAGGGCGCCTACTACCACATTCATCATCCCTACCAGCGGGCGATGTACGAGGGGCGCTCCAGCCGCGAGCAGATCCAGGGCTGGGTCGCCAATCGCTTCTACTACCAGGTGAACATCCCGCTCAAGGACGCCGCGATCATGGCCAACTGCCCGGATCGCGACACCCGCCGCGAGTGGGTGCAGCGCATCCTCGATCACGATGGCGCGCCCGGCGAGGAGGGCGGTATCGAGGCCTGGCTGCGCCTCGGCGAGGCGGTGGGGCTGGATCGCGAGCAGATTCTCTCGCAGGAGCTGGTGCTGCCGGGCGTGCGTTTCGCGGTGGATGCCTACGTCAACTTCGCCCGTCGCGCGACCTGGCAGGAGGCGGCGAGCAGTTCGCTGACCGAGCTGTTCGCGCCGCAGATCCACCAGTCGCGGCTGGACAGCTGGCCGCAGCACTACCGGTGGATCGACCCGGCCGGCTATGACTACTTCCGCAATCGTCTGAGCCAGGCCCGGCGCGACGTCGAGCACGGCCTGCGAATCACCCTGGAGCACTGCACCACGGCCGAGTCGCAACAACGCATGCTGGATATCCTCCAGTTCAAGCTGGACATCCTCTGGAGCATGCTCGACGCCATGAGCATGGCCTATGAACTGAACCGACCGCCCTACCACTCGGTGACCGGCGAGCGAGTCTGGCACAAGGGGATCGCCCTATGAACGAGGTCCTCGCGAAGGTGCCTGCGCTGCGCCGCGGCTATCGCTTCCAGTTCGAGCCGGCGCAGGACGCCCATGTGCTCCTCTATCCGGAGGGCATGATTAAGCTCAACGGCAGCGCCGCGGAAATCCTCAAGCAGGTGGACGGCCAACGCGACACCGCCGCCATCGTTGCCACGCTGAGCACGCAGTTCCCCGATGCGCCCGAGCTGGTGCCGGATGTTCTCGAATTTCTGGAAGTCGCTCATGCCAAGCACTGGATCGAGTTTCGCTAAACCGGGCCACACGCCCGGCCCGCCGCTCTGGTTGCTGGCCGAGCTGACCTACCGCTGCCCGTTGCAGTGCCCTTATTGCTCAAACCCGCTGGACTTCGCCCAGCAGGGCACCGAGCTGGGCACGGCGGAGTGGATCGAGGTTTTTCGCCAGGCCCGCGCGCTGGGGGCGGCGCAACTGGGCTTTTCCGGCGGCGAACCGCTGGTGCGCCAGGACCTCGCCGAGCTGATCAAGGCGGCGCGCGAGTTGGGCTACTACACCAACCTGATCACCTCCGGCATCGGCCTGACCGAAAAGCGCATCGCCAGCTTCAGCGAGGCGGGTCTGGACCATATCCAGATCAGCTTCCAGGCCGCCGACGAGGAGGTGAACAACCTGCTCGCCGGTTCGAAGAAGGCGTTCGCCCACAAGCTGGAAATGGCCCGCGCGGTGAAGGCCCACGGCTATCCGATGGTGCTCAACTTCGTCACCCACCGGCACAACATCGACCGCATCGAGCGGATCATCGAGCTGTGCATCGAGCTGGAAGCCGACTTCGTCGAACTCGCCACCTGCCAGTTCTACGGCTGGGCCGAACTCAACCGCGCAGGGCTCTTGCCGACCCGCGAGCAATTGCAGCGGGCCGAGCGCACCACCCAACAGTGGCGCGACAGGCTCGAAGCACAGGGTCACCCATGCAAGCTGATCTTCGTCACCCCGGACTATTACGAGGAGCGCCCCAAGGCCTGCATGAACGGCTGGGGCAACCTGTTCCTCGACATCACCCCGGACGGCACCGCGTTGCCGTGCCACAGCGCGCGGCAACTTCCGGTGCAGTTTCCCAACGTGCGCGAGCACAGTCTGGCGCACATCTGGCACGACTCGTTCGGCTTCAACCATTTCCGCGGGGACGACTGGATGCGCGAGCCGTGCCGCTCCTGCGACGAGAAGGCCAAGGATTTCGGCGGCTGTCGCTGCCAGGCGTTCATGCTCACCGGCGACGCCGCCAACGCCGACCCGGTGTGCAGCAAGTCCGCGCAGCACGGGGTGATCCTCGACGCGCGCCGCGAGGCCGAAGAGTCCGCGCTCGGCATGGAGCAGCTGCAATTTCGCAACGAGCGGGCCTCGCGCATCATCGCCAAGGCTTGAGGGGCGGCCGACCATGTCCGACGCTAAAACGGCCCATCGTTACGGCTTCTGGCCGAGCCGCTGGAGCGCCGCGAACGCCGCCGCGGCCAGTCGCGATTTCGCCGAGCTGCGCGCCGGGCATGGCGGCGTGCTGTGGGTCGAGTTCGATCCCGCGGATGCGCGCGGCACCCTGTGGTTTCACCGGGCCGGCGAGCGCCGTTGCCTGTCGCCGGCCGGCGTCTCGCTGCGCAGCCGGGTCTATGAATACGGTGGCGGCGCGTTCTGCGTGACCCTCGATGGCGTCGCCTTCGTCGGCGAGGCGGATCAGCAGGTCTATCGGCAGGCCCTGGACGGCAATCCTTGCGCGCTCACTGACTGCGCCGTGTGCCGCTATGGCGATCTGCAACACGATGCGTTCGGCGACGCGCTCCTCGCCGTCGAGGAGGAACATGGCGATGCGGGTGTGCGGCACCGGATCGTCTCCCTGTCGCTGCGCGATGGCGCCCGCGAGGTCGTCATCGAGGGGGCGGATTTCTACGCCGCCCCCACGCTTCGCGCCGATGGCCGTCGCCTCGCCTGGATCGAATGGAGTCGCCCGGAACAACCCTGGACCGCCACCCGGCTGTGCGTCGCCGAGCGCGATGCGGACGGGCGCTGGGGCGGCCCGCGTTGCCTGGCCGGCGCGGAGGGTGGCACGTCGCTGCAACAGCCGCGTTTCGCCCAGGATGGCCGCCTGCATTGCCTGAGCGATGCCGGCGGCTGGTGGCAGCCGTGGGTGGAGCAGGGTGGCCAGTGGCAACCGCTGGACGACGTGGCGATCGCACCGTCGGACCATGCCGCCGCGCCTTGGCAACTGGGCGCCTGCAGCTACCTGCCGCTGGAGAACGGACTGCTGCTGAGCCGTTTCGAGGATGGTTTCGGCGTGCTGGCCGAAGCCACGTCCGCAGGCGAACGACGTCTCGCCGAGGCATTCACTCGCTTCCGCCAGCTCGCCGCGGATGACCGGCATTTCTATGCGATTGCCGCCTCGCCCGAACGCAGCAGCGCGATCCTTGCCATCCAACGGGACAGTGGCACGGTCGCCGTGCTCGCTGGCGGTGACGTGACGCTGGGGGAGGGCGATCTGGCTCGTCCCGAGGCGCTGTGCTTTCCCAGCGGCGAGGGCGAAGCGCATGCCTTCTTCTATCCGCCGCGCAATGCCGACTGCCATGCCATCGGCGAGGAAAAGCCACCGCTGGTGGTGTTCCTCCACGGCGGCCCGACGTCGGCGTGCTACCCGGTGTTCGACCCGCGCATCCAGTTCTGGACCCAGCGCGGCTTCGCCGTCGCCGATCTCAACTACCGGGGCAGCAGCGGCTTCGGCCGCGATTATCGCAATAGCCTGAGGACGCAGTGGGGCGTCAGCGACGTGCAGGACGCCTGCAGCCTGCTGCAGCATCTGGCGCGGCGCGGCCTGGTCGACCCGCGCCGCGCCTTCATCCGCGGCGGCAGCGCAGGCGGCTACACGGCGCTCTGTGCGCTGGCGTTCGCCGATGCCTTTTGCGGCGGTGCCAGCCTCTATGGCGTCAGCGATCCGCTGGCGCTGGGCCGGGTAACGCACAAGTTCGAGGCCGACTATCTGGACTGGTTGATCGGCGATCCGCAGCGCGATGCCGGGCGGTATGCGGCGCGCACGCCGTTGCTGCACGCGCAGCGGATCAGCGTGCCGGTGATCTTCTTCCAGGGCGGACGCGATGCGGTGGTGCTGCCCTCGCAGACCGAGTCGATGGTCGAGGCGTTGCGGCGCAACGGCATTGCCGTCGAGTACCACCTGTATCCCGAGGAGCGCCACGGCTTTCGCCAGGCCGCGCACCTGGCCGAGGTGCTGGAGTGCGAATGGCGTTTCTACCAGGCACTGCTCTGATCACGCCCCTGTTGCCCTTGGTGAACGCGGGCATCACCGATATGCTCACTGCCTCCTTTCTCCAGCGCCGCCTTCCGATGCCCACACTGAAACGTCTGCTTCCCCTGGTCCTGCTCGTGCTGCTGTCAGGCTGCTCGAGCGAACCGGTTCTTTCGCCGATCACCTCGCGTCTTCCCGAACGGGTCGAGCTGAGCGATGTGCCGTTCTTCCCGCAGAACGCCTTCCAGAGCGCTCCGGCTGCGATGGCCAGCATGCTCCTGCATCGCGGCGTGAACACCGACCCGGGCCTGCTCAAGGATCGCGTCTACATCGCCGGCCGTGACGACATGCGGCCGGCGATGGTTGCCACCGCCGAGGCCCACGACATGCTGGTCTATCCGTTGCAGCCGACGATGGACGCGCTGCTCGTCGAAGTGGCAGCGGGCAACCCGGTACTGGTGCTGCAGAACATCGGCCTGGATATGTGGCCGGAATGGCATTACGCGGTGGTGGTCGGCTTCGACCTGCACAAGCAGACGCTGACGCTGCGCTCCGGCGGTTCGCGCCGGCTGCAGAGCGATTTCGCGGCGTTCGAGAAGACCTGGAAAAGCAGCGGGCGCTGGGCCGTGCTGACACTGCCGGCCAGCCTGGTGCCGGCCAGCGCGCAGCGTCCGGTCTGGCTCAAGGCCGCGGCAGAACTGAAGGAGGCCGGTCGTGACGACGCCGCCCAGCGCGCCTACCGCACGGCGGCCGAACGCTGGCCAACGCAAACGACCGCGCAGTGAGTAAAAACGGGGCTTACGAGCCCCGTTTTTCATTCGCCTTCAGAGGCCGAACTTGTCGCGCAGCGTGTAGTACCAGGCGCCCAGCGCACTGAACGGCACCTGCAGCAGCCGGCCGCCGGGGAAGGGGTAGTGCGGTAGCCCGGCGAAGGCATCGAAGCGTTCAGCCTGGCCGCGCAGCGCTTCGGCCAGGACCTTGCCGGCCAGGTGGGTATAGGTCACGCCATGCCCGCTGCAGCCCTGGGAGTAGTAGATGTTGTCGCCCAGCCGGCCGACCTGCGGCAGGCGCGAGAGGGTGAGCAGGAAGTTGCCGGTCCAGGCGAAGTCGATCTTCACGTCTTTGAGCTGCGGGAAGGTCTTGAGCATCTTCGGCCGGATGATCGCCTCGATGTTCGCCGGGTCGCGGGCGCCGTAGACCACGCCGCCGCCATAGATCAGCCGACGGTCGCCGGAGAGGCGGTAGTAGTCCAGCAGGTAGTTGCAGTCCTCCACGCAGTAATCTTGGGGCAGCAGCGAGCGCGCCAGGTCCTCGGACAGCGGCTCGGTGGCGATCACCTGGGTTCCGCAGGGCATCGATTTCGCCGCCAGCTCCGGGATCAGATTGCCCAGATAGGCGTTGCCGGCGACCACGACGAACTTCGCCCGCACCCGGCCCTGGGGCGTGTGCACCACCGGTTTGGCGCCGCGCTCGATGCGTGTGGCGGGCGATTGCTCGTGGATCGTGCCACCGAGGGATTCGACCGCCGCGGCTTCGCCGAGCGCCAGGTTCAACGGATGGATATGCCCGCCGCTCATGTCCAGCAGGCCGCCGTGGTAGTTGTCGCTGGCCACCACGTCGCGAATGCTCTGACGATCGAGCAGTTTCAGCTGGCTGTGGCCATAGCGCTCCCAGAGCGCCTTCTGCGATTCCAGGTGCCCCATCTGCTTGGCGCTCAGCGCGGCGAAGACGCCGCCGTCCTTGAGGTCGCAATCGATGCCGTAGGTGGCGATCCGCTCACGGATGATGCGCCCGCCCTCGAACGCCATCTCGCCGAGTAGCCGCGCGTGCTGCGCGGGTAGCGTGCGCTCGATGACGTCGATGTCGCGGCTGTAGCTGTTGACGATTTGCCCGCCGTTGCGCCCGGACGCGCCGAAGCCCACTTTCGCCGCTTCCAGCACGGTCACGCGGAAACCGTTCTCCAGCAGGAACAGTGCTGTCGACAGACCGGTGTAGCCGGCACCGATGACACACACGTCGGTTTCCACTTCGCCGTCCAGTGCCGGGCGCGCTGGCACCGGATTGGCGGAAGCGGCGTAGTAGGAATGGGGATAAGCTGTGTGCGACATATTGGATCTCTGTTCTTTATTTTTTACGGATTCGCCGATGCTAACCGAGAAGCTCGTTCCGCCGCCAGCATTGTCGATCTGCTTCGGTTTTTAAAAAACACGGTTTTTTCAGCACGTTAGCGAAAAAATGGTTGACACCCTGACGGCGCTCCGTAAAATGCGCGGCCAATGCAGGCACATAGCTCAGTTGGTTAGAGCACCACCTTGACATGGTGGGGGTCGTTGGTTCGAATCCAATTGTGCCTACCAAACAAAACCCGTACTGCACGGGGCTTAGAAGGCGATCCGAGAGGATCGCCTTTTTTGTTTTGGGCAATGATTGGAATAGATTGGGAAAACGCACCACCCGGTCTACAGCTTCAACTCTGCTTGAACCCTCGTGTAATTGGCCTCCTGCTTCTCGTGCCCCCTGGCAATAGCAGGGCAATCACTGGTGATGGGGCGGCGGGTGGACACGTGGGGCGTTCCAGCCAGGGCGCCGCGGCTGTATCGCGACGGTAAATTCCGAACTCGCGCGTACTCAATGCGTCGTAGTTGTGCATTTCGCGGTGCGCCGCGAGTTCTGGAAACCGGCGGAGTCCCGCGTGCAGAAGAAGATCAAACCGAAAGCCTTGATGATCGCGGCTACGCCGTTGCTGTGTTGTGGCGTGGCATTCGCCGCAGTAGGAATGGGCGGCGGGGGCGACAGTTTTCTGTACATGGCACCTGTGTTTCTCCTGCCGGGTTTTCTGCTGCTGGCGTTCTCCATGCGCAAGCGTTAACGCGCTTTCGCCCCGAGCGAGGCGCTTGCGCCGGTCAAGGCGCCATCTGGACGATTGATTTCGGAACGTGTGACCGTTGGCAGCCTCAAACGGGTACGGCCTATTCCAGGCCGGGTGAGGAGGTCGCTATGGGTGCGCAATCGAACGACGGGAAAGGGCATCAGCGCCACGGCGAGGGGGCGTTGATCAACGATCCTGGCAACGAGGACCCTGGTTCAATCATAGAAGACGCGCCGGTGCCGCTGAAAAACGATCCTGAGGCAAAGCCGCCTATGCAGAAGCAGGTCGAGCCGCCCTACGACGTGCCCAAGGCGCACATCGGCAGTAAAGACCGGAATCCGGGTGGCTGATCCGCGCAATCTGCCTTCCTGGCACTTTCTCTGGAGCGAATTTCGCTGGCGCCTGTCTCATGAAGTGTCCTCTCATGGTCAACCTGAAGGAGTCACTTATGAAGCATTGGATGTTTGCCGCGTTCTGCGTACTGGGCCTCGCCGGTTGTGCCGGCGATTACGTGATCAGTACCAATGACGGCCAAATGATCACCGCCCACGGCGAGCCGAAGCTGGACGAAGACAGCGGTCTCTACGAGTACGAAGACGCTGACGGCCGTACCCAGCAGATTCCGCTTACACAAGTGAAACAGGTGATGGAGCGCTGAGTTTCCTGCAACCGAAAAGCCCGCCAAATGCCGTAAGGCTGTTCACTTAGCCTTTGGTAGGCTCCCCTGAAAATCCGATGCCAGAAACCTGGCATCGGATTTTTTACGTCTCTCCATCAGCAACTACTCGACTTGGGCGACTGTTCAACTTCTCCGATCTGAGCACCTTCTCCCAACACATACCTATCGAATAGGTGTCATCCGCGGCGGATATTTACAGGCAGGCCACGATACGGCGGCGGCGCCTGCCCAGCGATCGGGTGCTCTGACTGGTGCTTGGCATGGTCTTCTTCCATGGCGAGTTCGGTCCATGAGGTAGCGCGGCGCCTGAACATCTGCGCACAGGGCCTGGCATCACGCGACCCGCTGGCCACGGGTGTTACCGAGACGCGCAAGCGCCTGGGGGGCGATCCGGTCCAATGGCTGTTCCGTCAAACGGGTAACCCATGGGGTTGCGAGCGCTATGAGGGAGATACCTGGCACGATCCAGGTATTGGCCGTCGACTGTGCACTCCTGCGCACCCGCTCATCCCTGAACTCCGAGAGCATTCCGCGCAAAGGCGCTGCGCGCCATCCTGTTTCGCTGTCGGCACCGGTTAAACACCCGCATCGTCGAAGGCATCAACAACGCCAGCAAGGTCATCAAACGCCGCCTACGGAGGATCCTCATTTTGCCCAGCCGAGGCCTGAAAGCCGCGTCGCCTGGCGTGGTCCTTGCTAACGACCTTGCAATCTCCGGATATATGCCATTTCTCTGGCGATTCCCTGCACTGCAAAAGGAGCCCAGCATGAGCATCATCTACAGCGGCGCGGCGGGTCATTACTCGGCGAATGCCTCTTCGCTGTACGGACAGAAGACCACCGCAGCAAACGCTCTGGAGGCCTCGACGGCGAACCCTGGAACCATCGCCGCCTCGACGGCTTCCGGATATTCGTCGACCGTGACGCTCTCTAGCGCGGGCCAGCAGTCCAATGCGCTGAGCAACTACTACGCGCAGTTCTTTCCGAGTCGAGCCGGAATGACTTCCGATGCCCTGGTGCGAAGCGTCATCAGTCCGGGCTCCGTTTCGAGTTCGCAGGGCAAGACATTGACGGATGTCGCTATCGACGCACGCAGTCGCATGGACGCCAACTACGCAACGATGAAGGCCAGTGGTGCACCTTACGATGCGAATAGCCAAGGCAATGTGGACACCGTTTCGCTGATGGGTAACCTCGATCGCCGCTCGTTGTATTCGGTCAGCGAAAACGTCGGCGGGCTGTTTTCCGAGCAGGAGCAGAAAGCCGCCAGTTCCCTGATGACGCAGCAGTTGTCACTGGCGATGGGGAAGTTCGTCGGACCGGAGGGCAGCCAGGCCGAGTTCATCGATCCGTACGTCGGCGATGAGACGGCGCGCAATCTTGCCGGAGCGAAATTCCTCGCTGCCGTGAGTGGCGACGAGAAGTCGTCGATCGCCTGGAGCCACGCGAAGGAGCCCATCGAAACCGCCCTTCGCACGGCCGCCCTGAAGGAGCGGGTAGCGAAACCTTTGCCGAACCTGTTCGACCTGTTGTCGGCGGGCGGAAAGGAAAGCGGGAGCCAGCCCGGCGGGGGCTTTCCTTCCTTGCAGGACATAAAGACTACCAACAGCTCGTTGCTGGCGCGGGCTTGACCGAGTTCGTCTGTGGCTGGGCCCGCAGGGGGCAAGCCCACCAACCTTTGGTTGGGCAATTATTGAGCGTTTTGGCCGCTCTCAACCCTGGACATAACTGAACGGATAACGGGCTATGGGCTATCGAGTGATAGGTGCTACGCGCGTATGGTCGAGCGCTGTGCAGGACAGTGACGGTATCAAGGCGTTCGTCATGCTCAGGGGGCGTACCGCGGACCAGTCGGCGGCGTTCCAGGTAACCCGTACGAAGGATTTCGCCAGTCTCGTAGAGGCGGAGTGCGCGGCAGCGGCCATCATCGATCAGATTGCCGGGATTGAAGGGGGTGAGATTCGTTTCTACTAGGTTCAATAGCGTTGTCGATTGTCGACAATGATCGCGGGGGGATACAGTATCGCTGCGGCATCCAGCCGCGGGCCGCATGCGGTCAATCCAGCAGCAGGGTTTCGCAGTTGAGCAATCTGAGTTTGTCCGAGGACGACGTGCGTCAAGCGCTGGGCCTCACCCCCGCCGCATCGAAGAAACAGAAAGAGAAATCACCTAATCCCTTTACCTATACGCTGGTCGAGCTGAGCGTTCGCAAGAATGGCGGCCCGCCGTTTCGCTTTGAGCACCGTTCGCGCTCCATCAGCCGGCTGACCGCTCAGCTGGAGGCCGAGAAGGCCGCCCGCGCCCAAGGGCTGGATGTCTGGGTGCTTCTGGACATTCGGCAGGAGTCGAAGTAGACCGCACGCCTGGCGGACATTCGCGCCAGGCGGCGGATCATGGCGCCGGGGTGCCCTGTCAGGCTCGCAGAGTCACTCGATCGATTTGGCTTGTTCTACGCCGGCGGATGTCAGCTTCACGGGCAAGTCCAGTGAATGGTCGTTCACCGCGCCGGGCAGGATTGTTCCTCCCTGAATCAAGCCGCGTTGCTGCAGATCGGCCAGGCAATCCACGACCGCCTGCTGGCCCCTGTAGTTGTCCAGGACCTCCTTGCCGAGTCCGGCTGGATGGGCATGCAGCAGCCGGGTGAGTACTTCATTCCAGAGCGCTTGTTCGATGGCCATGAGAGCCTCCATCAGTCTATTGGTGGGTGATGCCTCATGGATTCGAACAGCCTTCGCTGCGACGGTTTCATTGAATTCGACGTGTGGAACGCCCGGTTCCAGGTTCACCTGGGTGGCCGTCAGCGATCCATCAGCATTCCCTTGATGCGCGGTTTGTCCGGCTCCGCGGGTGGGCGCGGCGGTGGCGGGGGCGGGGGCGGCGGCCATGAACCCGGCGGTTTTCCCCAGTGGCCGGGTGGCGGCGGATAATAGTCGTGCCGGTAAGGTACGTGACGCTGATAGCCGCGATAGCTCTCGTAAATCTCACCTTGCGCTTCCGGTGCCGGTGTCGGAGCCACGATGACTATCGGCGGTTGCGTGGGAGCGGGGGCTGCTTGGGTTACCGGCACGGGTGCCTTTGGCTCGGCCAGCTTGACCGGGTCGCCATCACCGCTTGGCGGTGGTGCGGTCAGCTCGCTGATGCTGTCCAGGTGTTGGCCAGGCGGGCAGGCCGTCTGGGTGAAGTTAACGTTGCCTGCTGCGTCGACGCATTTGAGCACGGTGGTGGCGTGGCTGACGCAGGGCAGGTAGGCAAGAGCCAGTAGTATCGAAATTCTCATTGAGGCCTCCGCGGCCGCGAGTTTCATCCGGTTCGTCAGGCTGATGGTAAGGCAGGTCTGAAATGCATGCATGCTGGCGAACATTTTCGTTCCGATGGCAGCTCAACTCATGGATTTCGCTGTTTTCGGGCCTTTCGCTTGTCAGTCGGCGGTGTTTCTGAAAGCATCCGCCCTCCAAAACTTCCAGTGACTCCGGTCCGGTCTGGTTGGCCTTCGGGCTCCAGCCACTGTGAGGCGGGTATACCGCCGGATCGCTTACTGGCTCATCCCAACCCACGTGGCCTTTGGTAGGGGTCACCACTAGGAGAGGAGGCGCCATGCCCATCATCACTCTTCCCGACGGCAGTCAGCGTTCGTTCGATCACCCGGTATCCGTTGCCGAGGTGGCTCAATCCATTGGTGCCGGCCTGGCCAAGGCCACCGTCGCGGGCAAGGTGGACGACCGTCTCGTCGACGCCAGCGATGTCATCGAGCATGACGCGCGCCTGCAGATCATCACCCCGAAGGATCAGGAAGGCGTCGAGATCATCCGCCATTCCTGCGCTCACCTGATCGGCCATGCGGTCAAACAGCTCTATCCCACCGCCAAGATGGTGATCGGGCCGGTCATCGAAGACGGCTTCTATTACGACATCGCCTACGAGCGTCCCTTCACGCCCGATGACATGGCGGCGATCGAGCAGCGCATGCACCAGCTGATCGAGAAGGATTACGACGTCATCAAGAAAATGACGCCGCGTGCAGAAGTTATCGAGGTGTTCGAATCCCGTGGCGAGGACTACAAGCTGCGCCTGGTCGAGGACATGCCGAACGAGAAGGCGATGGGGCTCTACTACCACGAAGAGTACGTGGACATGTGCCGCGGCCCGCACGTGCCCAATACCCGCTTCCTCAAGGCCTTCAAGCTGACCAAGTTGTCGGGCGCCTACTGGCGCGGCGATGCGAAGAACGAGCAACTGCAGCGTATCTACGGCACCGCCTGGGCGGACAAAAAGCAGCTCGCCGCCTACATCCAGCGCATCGAAGAAGCCGAGAAGCGCGATCACCGCAAGATCGGCAAGCGCCTCGACCTCTTCCATACCCAGGAAGAAGCGCCGGGCATGGTCTTCTGGCATCCCAACGGCTGGAGTATCTACCAGGTGCTCGAGCAGTACATGCGTGTCCTCCAGCGCGAGAACGGCTATCTGGAAGTGCGAACGCCGCAGATCGTCGATCGCGTGCTATGGGAGAAGTCCGGGCACTGGGGTAACTACGCCGACAACATGTTCACTACCGAATCGGAAAGCCGCGATTACGCGATCAAGCCGATGAACTGCCCGTGCCACGTGCAGATCTTCAATCAGGGCCTGAAGAGCTACCGCGAACTGCCCATGCGCCTGGCCGAGTTCGGCTCCTGCCATCGCAACGAGGCCTCCGGCGCGCTGCACGGCATCATGCGTGTGCGCGGTTTCACCCAGGACGATGCGCATATCTTCTGCACCGAGGAGCAGGTCAGCCTGGAGGCGGCCAACTTCATCAAGCTGACCCTGCAGGTCTATGCCGACTTCGGTTTCACCGATGTAATCATGAAGCTCTCCACTCGGCCGGTAAAACGCGTCGGTTCCGACGAAATGTGGGACCGTGCCGAGAAGGCGTTGGCGGACGCGCTGGATGCCTCCGGCCTCGCCTGGGAGTACCAGCCGGGAGAGGGCGCCTTCTACGGTCCGAAGATCGAGTTCACCCTCAAAGACTGCCTGGGGCGTAACTGGCAGTGCGGCACCCTGCAGTACGATCCGAACCTTCCGGAGCGTCTGGATGCCAGCTACATCAGCGAGGACAACAGTCGTCAGCGTCCCGTGATGCTGCATCGCGCCATCCTGGGTTCGTTCGAGCGCTTCATCGGAATCCTGATCGAGCATTACGAAGGCGCTTTCCCGGCCTGGCTGGCGCCAACCCAGGCGGTGATCATGAACATCACCGACAAGCAGGCCGATTTTGCCTCGGAAGTCGAGAAATCTCTGGGTCAAAGCGGGTTTCGTGCCAAGTCCGACTTGAGAAACGAGAAGATTGGCTTTAAAATCCGCGAGCATACTTTGCTCAAGGTTCCCTATCTCTTGGTTATTGGAGACCGGGAAGTTGAGACACGATCCGTTGCTGTGCGCACCCGCGAAGGCGTCGACCTGGGCTCCATGCCCCTCGACCAATTTCGCGAGCTGCTTGCGCAAGCGGTTTCCCGGCGTGGTCGCCAAGAATCGGAGTAATCACTATTAAGCGTGAAATGAGACAGGATAAGCGAGCTGCACCCAAGGCCCCAATCAACGAGAACATCTCGGCCAGAGAGGTCCGATTGATTGGTGCCGACGGCCAACAGATTGGCGTCGTCTCGATTGATGAAGCGCTTCGCGCTGCTGAAGAAGCCAAACTGGATTTGGTGGAAATCTCTGCTGATGCAGTCCCGCCTGTTTGCCGGATCATGGACTACGGCAAACATCTCTTCGAAAAGAAGAAGCAGGTCGCAGCAGCCAAGAAGAATCAGAAGCAGCAGCAGATCAAAGAAATCAAGTTTCGACCAGGGACGGAAGAAGGGGATTACCAGGTAAAACTACGCAACCTGGTACGTTTCCTAAATGAAGGGGATAAGGCCAAGGTATCCTTGCGATTCCGCGGCCGAGAGATGGCCCACCAGGAGCTGGGGATGGAGTTGTTGAAGCGGGTCGAAACCGATCTCGCCGAATACGGCGCCGTCGAACAGCATCCTAAGATGGAAGGACGCCAACTGATCATGGTCATCGCCCCCAAAAAGCGGAAATAACCACCAGGGCACTGGCAGGCCTTGCGGTTATGTGTAATCACTGAATGCGGAGTATCCGAACATGCCAAAGATGAAGACCAAAAGTGGCGCTGCGAAGCGCTTCAAGAAGACTGCTGCGGGCCTCAAGCACAAGCACGCCTTCAAGAGCCACATCCTTACCAAGATGTCCACCAAACGTAAGCGTCAGCTGCGCGGCACCTCGCTGTTGCATGCATCCGACGTCGCTCGTGTCGAGCGCTCGTTGCGTCTACGTTGATTTCGTTCATCGGTCTGGAGGATTAATTCATGGCTCGTGTTAAGCGTGGCGTCATCGCCCGTGCTCGTCACAAGAAAATTCTGAAACTTGCCAAAGGCTACTACGGCGCACGTTCGCGTGTGTTCCGTGTTGCCAAGCAGGCGGTGATCAAGGCTGGCCAATACGCCTACCGTGACCGCCGTCAGCGGAAGCGTCAGTTCCGCGCTCTGTGGATCGCTCGTATCAATGCTGGTGCTCGTGTCAACGGTCTGTCCTACAGCCGTCTGATCGCCGGTCTGAAAAAAGCGGCCATTGAGATCGATCGTAAAGTTCTGGCCGATCTGGCAGTGAACGAAAAAGCGGCGTTTGCTGCGATTGTCGAGAAAGCCAAAGCCACTCTGGCTTAACTCCCCGACAATCATCGGGTTCGCCCGGTGCTGAACGTCAACGATAGGGGAAGAGCCTGTGCTCTTCCCCTATTTCGTATCTGGAGCCTGAGAAATGGAAAACCTGGATGCATTGGTCTCGCAAGCGCTAGAGGCCGTGCAACATAGCGAAGACGTCAATGCCCTGGAGCAGATCCGGGTTCTTTACCTCGGCAAGAAAGGTGAGTTGACCCAGGTGATGAAGACCTTGGGCGACATTCCTGCCGAAGAGCGCCCCAAGGTTGGCGCCCTGATCAATGCCGCCAAGGAGCGCGTCCAGGATGCGCTGAATGCACGCAAGGCCGGACTGGAGAGCGCCGCGCTGAGCGCCAGGCTGGCCGCTGAGCGTATCGATGTGACGTTGCCTGGTCGCGGCCAGACGACCGGTGGATTGCATCCGGTTACCCGTACGCTTGAGCGTATCGAGGAACTCTTTGCCGACATCGGCTATGACGTCGCCGAAGGGCCTGAGATCGAAGACGACTATCACAACTTCGAAGCGCTCAATATTCCGGGCCACCACCCGGCTCGGGCGATGCACGACACCTTCTATTTCAATGCCAATATGCTGTTGCGCACCCATACGTCGCCGGTGCAGATCCGTACGATGGAACAGCAGCAACCGCCGATTCGCATCATCTGCCCTGGTCGCGTCTATCGCTGCGACTCGGATCAGACTCACTCGCCGATGTTCCACCAGGTCGAGGGGTTGGTGATCGACGAAAACGTCAGCTTCGCTGACCTCAAGAGCACCATCGAAGGATTCCTGCGCGAGTTCTTTGAAGAGGAACTCGAGGTCCGCTTTCGCCCATCCTACTTTCCATTCACCGAGCCCTCCGCCGAAGTGGACATCCGCCGCGTGGTGAAGAAAAACGGTCAGGAGAGTGCCGGCTGGCTGGAAGTGCTTGGCTGCGGCATGGTCCATCCGAATGTGCTGCGCATGGCAGGCATCGATCCCGATCGCTATCAGGGCTTCGCCTTCGGCATGGGCGCGGAGCGGCTGGCGATGCTGCGCTATGGCGTCAACGATCTGCGCTTGTTCTTCGACAACGATCTGCGCTTCCTCGCGCAGTTTCGCTGATCGACTAAACGAATCGAGCTGCCGCGAGGCAGATATGCGAGGACGGGCGGTGGCGCAACGCGATCCGCTCCGTCCTCTTGCGGTTTGACCCGGCATGGCTGAGTGGTCGCCGCCTAGGAGAGCAGAATGAAATTCAGCGAGCAGTGGCTGCGCAGTTGGGTGAATCCATCGGTTTCCCATGATGATCTGGTGGCGCGGCTGTCGATGGTCGGCCTGGAAGTGGACGACGTTATCCCGGTTGCCGGTGCCTTCAGTGGTGTCGTCGTTGGTGAGGTGTTGAGCACGGAACAGCATCCGGATGCCGACAAGCTTCGCGTTTGCCAGGTCAGCGATGGCTCGGCGGTCTTCCAGGTCGTGTGCGGCGCCCCCAACGTGCGCCCCGGTTTGAAAATTCCTTTCGCGATGATCGGTGCCGACCTGCCGGGCGACTTCAAGATCAAGAAGGCCAAGCTGCGCGGTGTCGAATCCAACGGCATGCTGTGCTCGGCTTCCGAGCTGAAGATCAGCGAGGATAACGACGGGCTGATGGAGCTTTCGGCAGACGCGCCGGTAGGTGAGGACCTGCGCGCTTACCTTAACCTCGACGACGCGAGTATCGAGCTCGGCTTGACGCCCAATCGTGGCGACTGCCTGTCGATTGCCGGTCTGGCCCGCGAAGTCGGCGCCATCTACGGCGCCTCCGTGACTCCGGTGGACGTGGCTGCCGTTCCGGCGAGTCATGATCAGGCGGTCTCGGTCGAGGTGACCGAGCCCAAGGCGTGCCCGCGTTATCTCGGGCGTGTGTTGCGCGATGTCGACCTGAGCAGGCCGACCCCGCTGTGGATGGTCGAGCGCCTGCGCCGTTCCGACGTGCGCAGCATCGATGCAGTGGTGGACGTCACCAACTACGTCATGCTCGAACTGGGCCAGCCGATGCACGCCTTCGACCTTGCCGAAATTCACGGCGGCATCCGCGTGCGCATGGCCGAAGCGGGCGAGCGGCTGGTGCTGCTGGATGGCCAGGACGTCGAATTGCGTCCTGATACGCTGGTGATTGCAGATCATCAGCGCGCATTGGCGATCGCCGGCGTGATGGGTGGCGAGCACAGCGGCGTGAGTGAAGGTACGCGCGACCTGTTCCTGGAAAGTGCCTTCTTTGAACCGATTTCGGTGGCCGGCAAGGCGCGCTCCTACGGTTTGCACACCGATGCTTCGCATCGCTACGAGCGTGGCGTCGATTGGCAGTTGGCACGTACCGCAATGGAACGAGCCACGGCGTTGCTGTTGGACATCGTGGGCGGTTCTGCGGGGCCGGTCGTTGAGGCGGCCAGCGAGGCGAACCTTCCTCGGCCCACCAGTGTCGTTCTGCGCGCAGAGCGCATCGAACAAATGCTGGGCCTGGCAATGCCGGCGGATGAGGTCGAACGCTTGCTGAATGGCCTAGAATTGGCCGTGACTGCCGCTGATGGGCAGTGGAGCGTGGCGGTACCCAGCCATCGTTTCGACATTTCCCTCGAAGTGGATCTGATCGAAGAGCTGGCTCGCCTCTACGGCTACAACCGTTTGCCGGTGCGTTACCCGCAAGCCCGACTGGCACCCAACGGAAAGCCGGAGGCCAAGGTCGCGCTGAGCAAGCTTCGTCGCCAGTTGGTGGCGCGCGGCTACCAGGAAGCCATCACCTTCAGCTTCATCGACCCGAAGCTGTTCGAGCTCTTCCATCCCGGTGTGGAGCCTTTGCTGCTGGCCAATCCGATTTCCGCCGATCTCGCAGCGATGCGTGTCTCGCTCTGGCCGGGTCTGCTCAAGGCCGTGCAGTACAACCTGAATCGACAGCAGGATCGAGTGCGTTTGTTCGAGACCGGCCAGCGGTTCATCGGTGCGCTCGATGGGCTGCAGCAGCAACCCGTTCTGTCTGGAGTGGTATGCGGTTCACGGCAGCCCGAGGCCTGGGCGAACAGTCGCGAGTCCGTTGATTTTTACGATCTCAAGGCGGACGTGGAAGCGCTGCTGGCAGTAGCTGGTGCGGGAGACGCATTCAGCTTCGCGCCGGCTGAGCACGCGGCGCTTCACCCTGGGCAGACTGCTCGCGTCGAGCGTGACGGACGTCTCGTTGGTTTTCTCGGGGCGCTGCATCCCGAGCTTGGCAAAGCCTTGGGTCTGGAGAAGCCAGTCTTCCTCTTCGAGCTGCTACTGAGCGAAGTGGTACAGGGGCGTCTGCCGGCATTCGGCGAGCTGTCCCGCTTCCCCGAGGTGCGCCGTGATCTTGCCTTTATCGTGGATCGCGACCTGCCATCCCAAGAGGTGCTTTCGGCCATTCGGGAGCGGGGCGGGGAATTCCTGACCGACCTCAGGCTGTTTGACGTTTATGAGGGTAAAGGCATTGATCCGCATAGAAAAAGCCTTGCCGTCGGCTTGACCTGGCAGCATCCATCACGCACTCTTAATGACGATGAAGTGAACGCCATTACGCAAAGCATCCTCACTTCGCTGGAAGAAAGGTTCAACGCCACGTTAAGGAAGTAGCGTATGGGGGCTCTGACGAAAGCTGAAATGGCTGAACGTCTGTACGAAGAGCTGGGCCTGAATAAACGGGAAGCCAAGGAATTGGTGGAGCTGTTTTTCGAGGAGATCCGTCAGGCGCTTGAGCACAACGAACAGGTCAAATTGTCCGGTTTCGGCAATTTCGATTTACGTGACAAGCGCCAACGTCCGGGTCGGAATCCCAAGACAGGCGAAGAAATACCAATCACCGCGCGCCGCGTGGTGACCTTTCGTCCAGGGCAAAAGTTGAAGGCCAGAGTCGAAGCTTATGCTGGAACCAAGTCATAACGACGAACTGCCGCCCATTCCCGGAAAGCGCTATTTCACCATCGGTGAGGTAAGCGAGCTTTGTGCGGTGAAGCCTCACGTTTTGCGCTACTGGGAGCAGGAGTTTCCGCAGCTCAATCCAGTGAAACGTCGTGGTAATCGTCGCTACTACCAGCGCCAGGACGTACTGATGATCCGCCAAATCCGCGCGCTTCTCTACGATCAGGGATTCACCATCGGTGGGGCGCGTCAGCGCCTTTCCGGCGACGAAGCAAAGGACGATACTACCCAGTACAAGCAATTGATCCGGCAGACGATCACCGAGCTGGAAGATGTGCTTCAGGCCTTGCGCAAGTAAGCAGCAAAAAACTTCCACATTTCAGTTGGTTAAGGTATAGTCCTTCCCGCTTTCAGCAGTGCTGAAAGCACTCGTCGGGGCGTAGCGCAGCCTGGTAGCGCACTTGCATGGGGTGCAAGGGGTCGAGTGTTCGAATCACTCCGTCCCAGAAAATCCAGTCACTTAACGGTGACTGGATTTTTTTATGCCTGATGGTTTTCTCACCCCGCCTAGAAATCTGCGTTTTGGTCACCGTTGGGTCACCGTTAGCCTTAATCTGATTTCTCCAGATTGGCCTCGTCACCGTTTCGGCCATCTTGAGGCTCTGCTAAGCCGGAGCGCCACTCAGCTAACTCCCCCAAAGCTCAATGCGGCAAATCTCTCGACAGGCTCGGCAATGTTGCTCCCCATTGCCCGGCCTGCTCGGGAGAGACTGCTCTGGTCAGGGCTGCAATCTATTGATATAGCTATTAACTACCAACTCTTACTAACCATCACTACCCATCACCACTGACTACACCAGAGGGAAAGAAGACCAGTAAAAAGAAACAGTGACCACGTACCTGGTATGCACCAACAACCAACCAGGTACTCAGCCATGAACAACCGCAAGCACAACACCCACCTCTCACAGTCCGACATAGCCCTGAAGATCGAATCACTCGTCCAGGCTATCGAGCGCAGCGATACACCCGCATTTCGGATTACGCACAAACGGTCAGGCTATGAGCAGGTCGAGCAGACCAGACTCTCCCGGTACTTCACCAACGTCGTTCGATGATCGAGTGCCGTACGACTACAGCGAGCACCTGTTAGCGTTCCGGGAGGCCTGTGACGACATTGGCCTTCAGCGTTCACCCAATGGCCCTGTCTGCATGAGTGAGACGGGGACGTACTGGCTCAGTCATGAACAGAGCATGAACGTCCTGACCGAACGGATCCGTGAGCTGACACGAGAGCACTGGTATCGGCGTAGGAAGTGGGACCGACAGGAGTTAGCCAAGCAGCAGGATAGGGACATTACCGAGTACACGGATGCGATGATGAGCCGATACTCGCGTACGACGATCATCAGGTTGAACCTGTACTACTGGTCTGAGGCTCAAGCCAGGCTGCGTATCGAGCAAGTGTTCGATCACTTGGATGCCCTAATTACCAAGCACCACCGCCATCCGATCTTCAAGCACCTTATCGGCTACATCTACGCCGTGGAGCAGGGGGATCGAAATGACAGTAGGGGTTACCACATCCATGCAGCCTACTTCTTCAATGGCAACCAGGTGTGCCGTGATGTCTGGAAGGCGATTGAGATCAGCGAGCTATGGGAGGAGGTCACGCGTGGTCATGGCTATGCCCATAGCTGCAACCACGACAAGGAGGGGTATGGTGACAAGTGCGGCATCGGCTTGATCCAGCGGGAGGATCAGTCGAAACGGGCCCATACGCACTACGCCATGAAATACCTAGTCAAGGACGATCAGCACCTGCGCTTGAAGCCTGCAGGGGCTCGCTGCCTGCGTAAGGGCTCTCTGGGTCGGTTCCGTCGGTCTGCATAGATTTTTCCGAGTTTCCTCCCTGAACTTCTGTTGATGGTTTAGGCTCCGGCCAGGAATCAAATGCTGACGAGAGCGCTGCGGGATGACGGAAAATGGAGAGCGCTGCCGACGGCATTACCAGTCGGTATACGAACGGAATCAGCCAGTGCTCAGCAAGGGCCGTGCTCTTGATGAGAGCCTGCATCATTTCCTCGACCAGCGTCCGGCGGGTAAGAACCAGTCAGCACTTGTGCGTGCACAAGGCCTGGTAACGGCATCGTTTTGGCTTGATCCGGATGCGGTTGCTCAATCCGAGCTCGCTAGCCTGGCACTCAGCCGGGTGCTGCATTTCGATAATGCAGTCAGCATCGAGCTCCTGTTGCACCTTGCCAGCCATAACCCGGAAACTCTCAGATGGGCGATTCGCTACTCGAAGCTGTTTGAGCGTATCGAGTCGCCCCTCTGGCTTGCGCTGCGTGTGGCGCTCACAGGGGAGGACTGGCAAGTATTCTTCGGTGTCTGTGATCGGTTGCTGGAGCAGCTCAAGCCCTTTGATGAGCTTATTGCTCACGCCGAAAAACAGCTAAAGCACCTGTCGCTGCTGGAGCTGTTTTCCTATCTAAGTGTGCTGGCCTACCAGGCATTTACCGAAGACGGTTCCGATGATCCTTCCGGTCAGCAGTGGAAGGTCTACAACCGCATTATTTTGAACAAGCTTCGCGCTTGCTCGGAAGAGGATTTCCGCCTTAGCGAGTCACGGCTTGGGCAATCGCTGAAACGGCACCTGTCACCGACTATCTTTCCCGGATCCAGCAATTCTGACGGGGTGAGATGTCGTCAAAATCTCGAATCTCTGGCCCTTCTAATTGGGGCCACTCAAGAGCGGATCGACTACGAAGGCTCCATCGACTGGTTCTGCTTTGATCCTGAATGCCGTTACCAGCTAAAACCCGGTGAGCCGGTTATCTACAACCAGTCGGAGGCGGGAACAGAGCGGTGGCGGCGTACCGGGCGTAAGAGTGATTTGCTTTGGCACTACTGGATGAATCGCGCCGTGCATGCCTTCGCTCTCTCCGGCATGGCTGAACAAATCATCGGTTCACCTGAAAATCATGAGCTGAATCAGTTGGCCTTTATCAAGGCGGTTCGCAGCAAGCTGCAGCTGCAGCAAATCTACGGCTTGGGTGACCGGCTCTCGCTCAGTGATGGCTCCCAGGTTCAGCTTCACCACTTGCTGCTGGCGAGCGAGCTGAGCTCGGTTTTCTTTCAGAAAGAGTTTATCCAGCCATTCCAGCGTCACTTGCGCGAATCAGGTGCGCTTATTCAGGCACTGGGTCGCTTAGCCATGAATGGCATGCTTTCCGGTGAAAACCGGTTCCCGATGACCTGGTCCGAAGAGCCAGAAAAGATCCGCAGGATCACTGGTTGGACTGTCTGTGACGAACACCCTAACGGCTGCGCCAGCTCGGCCAAGGCAATCCTCACGTTCTGGACCAGCGACTTCAAGGCGCTATCTCAGCAATTGAAACTGCAGGCGGGGATGCCAGCGCCGAGGCTGTATGAGCAGCCCTTCTACAAAATCGGACGCTATAGCTTTCAGTTCCCTTGGGTTGGCGCGCAGCAGAACAACCTGACGGCGGCCATCAATAACCTTCGGCGGGTAAACGCCCGTCGGGCCGACATGCAGACTGAAACCCAGCGCGTAGAGCTCGCACTTGCCGAGAGTCTTCGGCAACGAGGCTTTGCCGTTGAGGTGGGGTATCGGCCTGCTGTGACAGACGAGGATGATGCCGGCGAGGTGGATCTGATCTGCCACCTGGATGGTGTGCTACTGCTCCTTGAGGTCAAGTCAGGCTATATCCGTTCGACCAAACATGAGGTCTGGTTGCATCGCACCAACACGTTGCGCAAGGCTGCCTGGCAGTTGCGGCGCAAGCAGGTAGCGGTGCTTAGTGCGCTGATGGCCGATCAAGAGCTGCGCGCCAGGCTGGGCTATAACGGTCATGAACCGGGAGCAGCTTTGCGCGCCTGGATCGTCGATACCTCTATTGAGCTCGATGGGCAGGCAGTTGATGGTTTCAGGGTTGTGTCTCGTGAAGCTCTTGAAGTCATTCTGCGTGATGAGAGGCAGCTCCTTAGGCCAATAGACCAGCTTGACGAGGAAAGTCGTGATTCATTGTTTCCTGGGGGGTTCAAAGTCGGCCGATTCATCGCCGTTGTTGAGTCGGATGAGCTGTGGCGAGACCTTTGCTAGAGCCTGAATATCGGCGACTTTGGTTCATCCGAATGAAGAGTTCAGTTGAGCCGGCTACGTAGGCGCAAGGTAATGAGGTACCCGGCCCCGGATGGTCGGCGTGCGCCTGCACTCGAAGCTTGAAGGGCGGACGATCGGGTTTTTCGCCCGTTGAGATAGAACCTTCACATGAGCATGGTTTGTGCCTCATTTGCCGACGCTCAGTCAAAGCCAACTCTGAAGCGAATCAAACGGAGTGTGGCTTGTCATGAAAGTATTACGCTTGAATTCTGTCGTCTTGGCCACGGGACTTGCCAGGTCAACGATCTACAAACTAATTGGCTCAGGTGAATTTCCACGGCCTGTACCCCTGACCGCGCGAAGTGTTGGTTGGATTGAGGGCGAGGTGATTGCTTGGATCCAGTCGAAAATTGAAGAGCGCGAAAGGGAGTGAGTGTTTAAGCAAATCTGAGGTGGTGGCGGGGTGCATTATTGCGCCTTGGCCACCATTAATTCAGACCAGCGGGTGGTGTATGCAGGGGAGAGCATTTCTCTTCGCATAGCCCACTCGGCTGGCTTGGCGATGCGTCCCGGTTGCAGCGTGCCACGTCCCCAGCGGTTGTTGATGGCGTCCAGGGCGCTCATCAGTCGCTCGGTTTTCACGGGCTGTTCAGGGGCGAACAGATCCGGTGTGTACTCATTCTTGCGACACAGATCCAACAGCATCACCTGAGCCTTGGCGTAGCTGAATCCCTCTCTGTAGACCTGCTGCAATCCAGCCTGAACAGCCTTGATGATCAGCCTGCTGTCATCGGTCGGGTAGGGCAGCTGGCAGAGGACGCCATTGGCATATTTCGCTTCAGCTGGATTGAACATCCCGGTGCGTAAACTCACACGCACCTGCCTGCAGAGCGACTCCTGCTTGCGGAGCTTTTCAGCAGCGCGCGTCGCATAGCTGGTGACGGCCTCTTGGATAGGCGCTAACTCTCGCAGGCGCTTGCCGAATGAGCGGCTACTGCAGATCTCCTGCTTGGGTTCGATTTCGTTCTCGATCTCCAGGCACGCCACACCGCGCAGTTCGCGCACAGTTTTCTCGACCACGACATTGAATCGCTTGCGCAGTGTCCAGGCATCCATCTGTGCCAAGTCCCAAGCAGTCTTGATTTCCATGCCTTCCAGGTGAGCACGCATGCGGGGACCAACGCCCCAGACTTCCTCTACAGGCATGGCCTTGAGCAGCTTGTCGCGACGAGCCGGATCGCGGATGTCTACGACGCCACCAGTTTGCTTCTGCCAGCGCTTAGCAGCGTTATTGGCGAGCTTGGCCAGTGTCTTGGTGGTGGCAATGCCAATGCCGACGGGGATACCGGTCTTCTGCCTGATCTCTGCCTGCACCTGGCGGCCTATCGACTCCAGCGGCTCGGGCAGCCCGGTCATATCGGCAAAGGCCTCATCGATGCTGTAGACCTCGATGCTTGGAAAGCAGGTCTCTAGGATCGTCATCACACGCTCGCTCATGTCGCCATAGAGGGCGTAGTTGCTGCTGAAGGCGACGAAACACACGCTCGCAACTGGCGTAGAAGCTGTTGCAGTCGACCAGTGCGTATACCGGATCAGCCATGGGTGAGGTGATTCCGCAGGCTATGAGTGACGACGCCCCAGATCGTCAGCTCATCGTTCTCCAGGATGTAGCGCGGAGAGTAGGCCGGGTTCTCCGACTGCAGGATGAACTGGCCCTGCTCCTTTGCCAGGCGCTTTACCAGAACATCGCCGTTGAGACAGGCAACGACCACATGGCCCGGTTTTGCCGGGATAGCGCGGCTGACGATCAGATGGTCACCGTCGAATATGCCTGCACCTGTCATGCTGTCACCGCTTACGGCGACTACATAGGTGTGCGTAGCTTGCAGATCCAACAGAGCATCAAGCGAAAGCTTGTGCTCCATGTGATCAAGAGCAGGGCTGGGAAAGCCAGCTGGAACGCGTGCATCAAAGAGGGGGAGGGCTGTGCTGCTGCGCTGCAGCGGGCCGAGGATAAGTGCGGTGCTCATAACGGGTTGCTCGAGTGCTGTATCCATATACAGTAATCAGCGCTCCGTCATCCAGACAAGGCGCGTTCGTCGCCGGCGTCTGGGATATGCACGGATTGTTTACAGGCGAAAAGTAGACAGGTCGCTATGGCGGGCCGTCCTCGCTAGGTTGGTAACAACAGACTAGGAGGATCTCCTATGAACTTGCTGCCCACTCTTAATGATCTTTTGCCACTGGCGCTGGTGTTGCTTGCACTGCTCGGGTTGGCCAAGCTGGCCTACGGTGGCGCTACTGATTAATTGATAGCGTCTCCTGGCGGTATCGACTCAAGTCCAGGCGTGCCTGTCGTCAGTCAGTGATACAGCCAGGGCTGCAGCTCATCCAGGTTGGTTGAGACGATCTGCTGGGCTGTGGCTTTGGCGTGCACCTTGGTCGGGTCGATCTGATAGCGCTGCAGTACATACTGCACAAGAGCACCTCGGGTCTCGATCACTAGCTGTCCGTCACGCATGCCGTAGTCGGCTTCGATAATCGCGCGCTGCTCTGGCTTGAGGCGAGAATCCGGTTCAATGATGACCTGCACCTGGCTGTTCCAGCCCGGATCGTGCTCACGGGTGTTTTCGGTTTCGTCGTCCATCAACTCGGGCTCGCCACGAAAGCGGCTGAGCACAAAGTCCCGGTAATCTCGATTCTTCTCGCAATAGGCGCGCACATGCCAGCGCATGCCGGTGAAGATCAGCGTATGGGGCGCAATCAGGCGAGTTTCGCCATCCGGCGTCGTGAAGGACACATACTCGCACTCCAGTCGCAGGCCCTCGCGACAGGCCTTAAGTAATGGGCGCAGCACCTCCGGGCGCACTGAGCGATCCGGCACATCTAGTACCTCAGTGTGCGCATAGGCCAGAGCCAGTCCCTCGACATACGGTGCGCGGTCGTGATTCTGGTTGAGCAGGTGCAGGTAGGCGCTGGCGCTGTCATCGATAAACA